>JAESFU010000234.1_pt1 | contig 58723 bp, 50 predicted proteins | sample 9269461 | NCBI WGS metagenome assembly JAESFU01 (sample SAMN14502556, study PRJNA617107) | algae metagenome | isolation source: Stenomitos rutilans HA7619-LM2 and co-occurring heterotrophs from cave walls | place: USA: Waikapalae cave, Hawaii | collected 2009-07-28
GTCTCCCGCCGTGGTGCCTGTATTCATCACCACAGCATGGAGGATCGCTGCGCCGAGCGCAACCCGAACGACGCAATTCCTTGTGAAAGGCCCCGCCCCAAGAGGGCTGGCCCGAGTTGCACTGCAGACCAAAAACGAACCGTGCGGCTGGTAAGCCGCACGGTTCTGGACAGGTTGAGCAATGACCGCACAACCGAAACGATTTACTCGTGATCTGAACCGACCGACGCAGTCTTGACCTCGAGGGCGTCGAGGATCTGCGACTGCCAGGGGTGCTCGCCGAGCCACTCGACCTTGCCGGTCGAGATGTCGTAGACAGCGCCGACGACGCGGACTTGGCCGCCGCGTGCAGCTTCACGGATCTCGTCGGAGTTCTTGTAGAGGTCGAAGATCGACTGCCAGACGTTTTCCTTGACGCTCAGTGCAGCGAGTTCGGTCTGGTCTGCGTTGGGCGAGGCCTGCTTCACGCGATCAACCGCGGGGTTGATGTGGCTGACAAGCGTGCCAACCTTGCCGTGGAGCTGCGCACCCGACGCTGCAGCGGCGACCGCGCCGCACTTGGTGTGGCCCATGACGACGACGAGCGGGGTCTTGAGGTGGCCGACGCCGTACTCGATCGTGCCGGTCTCGCTGTCGCCTGCAACGTTGCCTGCAACGCGGATGGCAAAGACTTCGCCGACACCGCGATCAAAGACGCGCTCGAGCGGGATGCGCGAATCCGCACAGGTCAGGACCGTCGCGAAGGGCTTCTGGCCCTTGTCGGAGGTGAGCTGACGACGCGAGGAATCGGTGCTGGGGTTCTTCACATCGCCCGAGACCCAGCGGATGTTGCCTTCCTTGAGCATCGAAAGCGCGCTGTCTGCGTTGACGACAGTCTCGTCCTTCTTCTCGTCAGACTTCTTGTCGTCGGTCGACTTGTCGCTGGGGGTCTTCTCTTTGTCGCCAAAGAGGGACTTGCGAGCCTCGGTGCTCTTGCGATCCTTCGAGATCGACTTGTCAGCGCCGGTCGAATCACCTTGATCGCCACCGTGTGCATCGTCATGCTCGTCTGCATGTTCGTCATCGTGCGAGTCGCCGTGATCGTCTTTCTTGGCGGGCGGCTTGGTGGTGGTCTTGGATGCAGGGGTCTTCGTGGCCGACGTCTTGCCTGCGGGTTCGGTGGTCTTGGTCGTCGACTTGGTGCTCGACGTGGTCGTGGACCCGTGCCCATCATCGTGCGACGTGGGCGGCGACATCGCGGGGCTGAGCCCTGCGACCGAACCGACAATCAGCGTGGTGCCTGCGATCAACAGCATCTTGTTCAAACGCGTACCCATGTGAAATCGACTCCTCGAAACGAACGCCCCGGATGCAGCGGTTCCGAGCATCGACCAGGCCCCACTGCGGAGTGTGGTATCGGTGGGCAGGGCATATACATGAGACCGCGGCAAGCTGATAGAGGCCGATCGCGAAACTTCGGGTGGACCTGCGCGGGGTATGCAGAGGCAAGAGCCACGTCCGAGGGTCCTAGAACGCTGGCTGGGGTGATCGGCTATCGTTCGGCCATGAACGAATCCATGCTTGCATTCGGGCGTTGGCAGATGGTGGTCGGTGCGTTTGCCGCGGCGATGACGCTGGTGGCGGCACCTGCAGTGGCCTCGCGCGGTGAGATTGAGCAGCTCCTTGCCCAGATGAACCAGGTGGTCCTGGCGGGTGATGCAGAGGGGTACGTGAAGTTCGTCGACACCACCGACCCCGTGTTCCTCCAGGAACAGAAGATGTGGGCAGAGGACCTCAAGAAGAACAAGCCCGAGTCGTTCAGCTTCTCGATCAAGGAAACACCTGCAGAGGGCGAAACCGCTGCTCGAGAAGTTAAGATCGGCGATGGGCAGGCAGAGGCACCGATCGAGATGACGTGGAAGATGCCGGGATGGAGTAATGCACGGACGCTCAAGTGGACTGCACAGTTCCGCAAGCAGGACGGTGCGTGGCGGTACGGCGGCGAGAAGTGGAACGAGCACAAGAGCGAGGGCGTGATCGTCTTTTACGATGACGGGCTGGATGAATCGGCCAAGGCAGTGGCAGATGCGCTGCCGGGCGTTCGCAAGCATGTGCATGCAGGGTTTGGATTCGCGGAAGACTCCGCGATCGCGACGCGCGTGCAGGAAGTGAAGCTGTATGGATCGATGCAGCACCTTCAGGCGTCGATTTACCTGAGCTACACCGACGGCATCGGCGGGTGGAACGAGCCGGGCGAATCGGTGAAGCTGCTCGTGGGTCGCAGGACGCAGGACGCAGGGCTCAAGTCGCTCCTTGCGCACGAGTACGGACACGTCGCGACGTTTGAACTTGGCACTGCACGGATGCCGTGGTGGATCTTGGAAGGCGTCGCGGAGCTCTCTGCAGAGGAATACGGCAAGAGCCGCGACAGCAACGACAGAACGGTCCGCCGCTGGAAGAAGGACAACCAGCTCCCGCCCTTTGAAGAGATGGCGGAGTTTGATGACCGCGCCAAGAAGTGGTATGGGCAGGTCTACGGCCAAGGGCACCACATGCTCGCGTACATCTCAACCAAGTTCGGCCGCGAGAAGCGGATCGACTGGCTGAAGACGCAGGCGACGGGCACCGCGCTCGATGAAGCAACCAAGAAGGTGCTGGGGCTGAGCTTCGCGGATCTGGATAAGGAATGGCGGGATTCGATCGGCGAAGTGGAAGAGTAAATAGAGCGGCAAATAGGGCAAGGGGGCAAATACAGCAAAGGTCGTATTGGTGGCCTCATTCGAAGCTTTATGGACGCTGCGAGTTTGCCTGCATGTGCACTTGCTTCTTGTACTGCCTGGATACCTGCACGACGAATCCTGTGATTCCCATGACGCTCGCTGCGGCGATCAGGGCGACACCGGTAAAGCCGGGATATGTCGTAGGGTCGTCGTTCCTTGAAGCGATGTTGGCGAGCACCATCGCATCCACGATCTTCGCGTCTGCGTTGTACTGCCGCATGACATCCTGCAAGACGGGGATGCAGGCCTGAATGAAATCGTCGGAAGCGTCTTGCGCCGTTGTGAATTCGTGCGTGCCGATCACCTTCAATGGGTCCGTCGCGCCACTGACTGCAGGCCGCTCAACTCTCCGGAAGTGGGCACGCGCGGATGTGTGATCAAGACGCGAAGCAAGAAACGAAAGGTGAAATCTCAGTGTCTTGTCTGCACGGTCGATGACATCCTGCGGGGGCGGGTACGCATTTGAATACCGCGCTGGACCGGCGTGTCGTCTCCTTCTTTGCTCCGGAATCGGCACGCGAATGTGATACTCAACCGTGCCGCCGAGCTTCCACACTGCCCCATCCCACTCGACATCGCGCTCCTTGAACGAATAGACCCTGTAGCGATACGACTGCGTCGCAAAAAACGAGTCGAATCGAATTACAAGAAGCCCTGCAACGACCATGGCAACTACCACCACCCAGAACAGCTTCATCAAGCCGCTCGATGCGCCCTTGGCGGATTGAACAGCCAATTGCTGCTGCGTGTTTGGTGGCAACTCCGGTGAACCGACGGGATCCATTGACTTACCCGCCGACTGGCGCGAGTGCCTGGATCGTCTGCCTGCTCGTCACGACCACGCCGCCTGGGCGCTCTGCAGTGACTGCGAAGGCACCAGGATCGAAGACCTTGAGCTTGGCGTCGATCGGGACGATGTAGTCGCCCGTCACGGGGTCCTTCTGGGCTGCAGCGATGTCGAAGACGCCGCCGTCGATCGGGTTCTGCTTGAGCAGATCCCCTGCATGATCGGGGTCGATCCTGCCCTTGTCGAAGATCCAGAGCTGGTACTGCTCCTTGGTCGGATCGTTCTCAGGGAGGCCCTTGAAGCGCAGATAACCCTTCTGGAGCTGTGCGTTCCAGACAACATCACCTGCGATCTGCGTTGCAGCGACGGGGCTCCAGGCTGCAGTCACCGTGCCGGGCTGCTTGAGGAGTTCATCGCGGAGGGCGATGGTCGTCGGAGCAGGCGTGACGGGCGGCGTCTGCGGCCGGCTGCCGTAGACGACAAAGGCGATCACGATCGCTGCTGCAGCAGTGAGCCAGCCAAGAGCAGCTGCGAAGTTGAACGGACGATCACTGGTCGGTGCAGCGTTGCCCGCCGGGCGGGTCGTCGTTTCGGGCTGCGATGCACTGCTGGTGCCGCGAGAGCCAAGCTCGGCCATGCCCGAGGCGATCAGGCGATCACGCAGGGACGCAGAGACCTTGGCCTCGCGATCGCGGGACATCATCAGGGCCAGCGCCTCTGCAGCTGCGTTCTGGAGGCGGTCCTGCTCGATCAGGGCCGCTGCACGCTCGCGGTCATTGAGCGACGCCATGAGCTGGGCAAGCTCACGCTGCTCTGCGTCTGAGAGCATGCCTGCAGACTGATCTGCCAGGAGCTCCAGGACCCGTGCGAAGTTGGGCGAGAAGGAATCGCTCATCGTGCGACCTCCTTCTGCGGATGGCCGGGGTCGAGGAGTTCACGCAGGCGCGTCAGACCCCTCCGGATACGGGTCTTGACCGTTCCGATCGGGATCTTGGTCGCGTCCGCGATGCGTTCGTGCGTAAAGCCCTGGTACAGCGAGTACCACAGCACCTGCTGCTCGTCGCGATCCAGCCGTTCAAAGGCGTCTGCAGCGGCGCGGAGATCGTCGCGTCCCGAGGCATGGTCGGGAATCTGGTGCTCGCGTTCCTGTGCAGAGGGCGGCGCGGTGTCGATCGAGGTCGCGCGGCGCGATTGAGCCCGGCGCTGGCGGTCGGTCAGCCTGCGGTGGGCGATGGTCGCGATGAAGGCAGGCTCGGAACCGAGGTTGGGGTCGTATCGACTGGCGCTGCGCCAAATCTCGACAAAGACCTCCTGAACCGCGTCGTCCACGTCCTCTCCGAGGTACTTCAGGTAGCGAGTCGCCAGTGCATGCACCGTCCCGCCGTACTCATCAATGCAGCGTGCGACCGCGGATGGGTCGCCCTTTGCGATGAGTTGGAGGAGAGAACTGGCCATGCCTGAACGAAGGTCTCCCTAAAGACACTGAGGGGTCGGACCGGCCAATCCTCGCAGGTGCCGAGTCTGGCGTCAAATCGCCAAATGCCCTTGCCTGCATGAGATTTTCTTCATGTTGCCGACCAACGACCGCCGGATCTCGCCATGGACATCATCGGGCAAAATTCCCCTAGAGAATGAAATCCGACCCCGGGGCTGCCCCGAAATGGTCGCGTCAGGCCCTACCGGGTGATGCACGAAGGAGGATCCCAAGGGAGGGATTCGGCCCCGAAGGTGTCATTGTTGTCCTGGTTTCCAGGGGCCTGTTTTTTGCAGACACAGAAGGAGAGCATCATGAATTTGAAGATCGCCGCCCTCGCGGGCCTTGGTATCGCTGCGCTCGCATCGTCCGCATCGGCCGAAATCGTCTACGGCGTCACGCTGAACCAGACGCTTGTGAGCTGGAACCACAACACGCCCGGCACGCTGAACTCCGGCGTCGCCATCTGGGGCATGGCTTCAAACGAGACCGTTCAGGGCCTCGATTTCCGCCCCGCCACCGGCGAGCTGTATGCACTGGGTTCTTTCAGCCGTCTGTACAAGGTCGACCCGATGACGGGCATGGCCACGCAGGCAGGTGCGAACTTCACGACCGCGCTCAACGGCTCGAGCTTTGGCTTTGACTTCAACCCCACGGTCGATCGCATCCGCATGGTGAGCGATGCAGACCAGAACCTTCGCGGCCACCCCGACACGGGCGCGATCACGGTCGACGGCACGCTGAACTACGTCTCGGGCGATGCCAACTTCGGCGTCAACCCCAACATCGTCGCCGCTGCATACACCAACAACTTCTCGGGCGCAACCTCGACCTCGCTCTACGTTCTTGATGCAGGTCTCGACGCACTGGTGATGCAGAACCCCGCCAACAGCGGCAACCTGATCACCATCGGCTCGCTCGGTGCGGACGTGACCGACTTTGCAAGCTTCGATATCTCCGGCGCAACCGGAGTTGCATACGCAGTGATCCGTGACGTCAACCTGAACCGCTCGACGTTCTGGACCATCAACCTCGCGACCGGCGCAGGCACGATGGTCGGCGAAATCGGTGGCGGCGCAATCATCACCTCGATGACCGTGGCCATCCCCGCGCCCGGCGCTGCAGCACTCGCAGGGATCGCCTGCCTGGGCATGGCACGTCGTCGCCGCTAAGCAATCCACTTCCCGAAGGGAGAGAGCCTGCGGGAAGTTGCAGCCATCGAAAGTCGGCTAAGTGCAATCCTTCGTGACCGGCGGCCCGAGCTTCTCGGGCCGCCGGTGTTTTTGAGCTGCACTGCGTTGATTAGCGAGGCGGGAAGCCCTCGGGCATCCACTCGGGCAGGTCCTTGATCGAATCCCGTGCCTTCTCCGACGTTGGCACGCCCCACTTCTCAAAGAACGGGCCGAGATTGCGGCCAACCGTCCTGCTGTACCGCACGAGCCACTGGTCTCGCTTCTCATCCTCGCTGCGCGGACGCTGCGACCAGCCGAGCTTGCCGTACTCGGCGAACACCTTCTTAAACGAGTCCCAGCCGAACTCCTGCTGCATCTGCATGTACATCGCAAGAGCTGTGAAGGGCTCTGACTTCCAGCGTTCAAAGGGGGCACCCAGCGCAATGTGCTTGGCGATCGCGTCTTGATGCTGGCTGAGCCATTTCTTTGAATCCGTGCGCGGGATGTCGCACACTGCGTCGTGGACGTACAGCGTAAAGAGGTTGCAGGTCACTTCGACCGTGCCGTCAAAGGTCCAGTCGCCTTCCTGATGGTTGTGACCCAGCTCGTGATACAGCCCCCAGTTCCCTGCACGGAGCTCATCAAGGTTGCCAAGCCATGCACCTGCATCAAGGTGCGTCATGATCGGATACCCCGAGTGCATGTACCCTGCAGAGATCTGAACGTCCGCCACGATCCGCTCGGGCCGCCGCCGCTCGCGCGGGATTGCAGCAAGATCCGCATCCGCGTCCATGACCTTGTTCCAGAACTCAAGGACTGCAGTCGGATCTTCCATATCGCGCACGTGCGACGACGGCATCGTGACGATGATGCGATCGGTCGCGAGTTCCGCCCATGGGCCCGGCGCGTTTCGAATCTTCGCACGCCACTCGTCGGGCGAGGTCTTCCCAAGCACAAAGAGCGGTGCTTCGACCGCACCTGCGACTGAAACCTCGACCGTTCCGCCCGATGCACGGCCGGGAACATCGATGTAGAGGAGACCACCGTACGGGCTCGCGATCTTCGTCGTGGTCCCGCTCAGCACGGTGCTCGATGAGATGCGAGGAACGCGGTGCCACTCGTTGTGATGCCAGAGTTCGTCGGTGTGGCAGCCGATCACTGCACGCAGACCGCCCTGCGATGCGTTTTCCGGGAGCGTGATCGTGACGACTTCGCCTGCAGGGATATAGAGCCCCGTGCTGTGCCACTCGGGCGTCTTGGTTGAAATCGAAACGCTCCGCGTCACGCGGGGTGCATCGCTCGCGACTGCACCGGGGAACGCAGCAGATGCAGGGTGTGCACGGACCTGGTCGACGGGCAACGCAGCGAGCTGATCGACCTGGTACGCCAGGAGGAAGCGATCGATCGGTGATTCTGACGCATGAAGCGGCTTGGCGTCGGTCGGAACCAGGTGCTCCTTGCGCGTTTCGAGGAGGCTTGCGATCTTCGGACGGTACCCCGCGTCGTTCTGCGGCAAAACGCGCAGTGCAGACATCGCTGCGTGGCTTGCGATCCTCGCGTCATCCCCCTTGAGTTCTTCCTGCGCAAGCGTTGCTCGGAGCGAGAACCCGCCGTGCGAATACTTCGAAGGAAACCGCATCGCATCAAAGAGTTCGCCCTTGGTCTTCTCAAGGTAGCCGTCGGTGTAGGCGATCGAAGCGCCGGGCGCGAGAAGCTTGTTGATCCCAAGCTCGGTGATCTCCTTGCCGCCGTGGATCTGTCGCCAGCCCCACCCAGTTTGTGCAGTGATGAAGCCGCCGCCGTTTTCGATGAACGTGCGAACTGCATCCATTTGCTCGGGAGCGACATCGCCTGCAAGCACAAGAACACCGACTGTCGCAAGCTGTGATGACCAGTCGCCCTTGAGTTCGGCTGCGTCGAGACCACCCTTGGTGAGTGCTTCAACTACGTCGGGAGCACCAACGACACCGACCTTGGGCTTGGAGCCCGAGGTGCTGGTTGCATGGCCGCCACCTGCCCACTTTGCTGCGTTCATCATCAGCGTTGCGGTATCGCCCTGCGAGAGTGCACCCTTGTCGAAGTAGCCCGAGTGCCCAAAGAGCACGACGCGGCCCTTCTTCATGGTAGAAACAGCAACGACCGGAACATCGCGACCGTCTTCGACGCCGACGACGATGACCTCTGCGTTGTCGCCCCATGCAGCGATCGTGCCGGGAACGCCGGGTGCAGCGATCTCACCGACGCCCGCGAGAATCACGTCGCGTGCAGGGTCGCCGTGCACGGCGGTATGAAGCAGTGCGAGATGCGGAGTGGAGGCAAACACCAGAGGATTAAGCGTGCCCGCAGAGGCGATGAACGCCGCAAGAAGCATCGAGGAAACACGTGCAGACGGGTGATTCATGGGCCAAGCGTACACGAAACGGGCGAGCGTCAGATGGGGGCGGGATCACACAACGATTTACAACGCCTGAACGAACAATCCCCCACCGCCGTGCGTATGATCATGCTGTCCGCGCCACCCCCGCGGGCAACCGTTTTCAAGCCAGCGGCCAGGGGGGCTTGGCCGATTTCAGAAGCGCCCGATGCGTAACAGAGCAAGGGTGCATGGAGTCATTCCGATGAAGTGGACCAAGCAGGACCTGCTCGCAAATCCCGTCAAGCACATCGACGTCACGAAGTTTGACGCCCGCCCGATCATCGATTCGTACCGCGACATGGCCTACTCGTCGCGCACGCTCGCCAAGGCGGCAGACATCTACTCCATGATGCTCGCCGACAAGGGCTGTGCAGTGGTCGTGACGCTCGCGGGCTCGCTCGTCTCTGCAGGCCTCAAGAAGGCGCTCATCACGCTCATCGAGAACAACTGCATCGACGCGATCGTCTCGACGGGCGCGAACATCGTTGACCAGGACTTCTTTGAAGGCCTTGGCTTCAAGCACTACATCGCCCCCGGCTCGCCCGAGGCACCCCCGGTCGACGACATGACGCTCCGCAACATGATGATCGACCGCATCTACGACACCTACATCGATGAAGACGATCTCCGTGCCTGCGACGACACGACGAAGAAGATCTTCGATTCGTTCGCGCCCGGCTCCTACTCCTCGCGCGAGTTCATCGACGCGATGGGTGCGTACCTCGTCAAGAACCATCCCAAGAACGAGTCGCTCGTCAAGACCTGCCACCAGAAGCGCGTCCCGATCTTCTGCCCTGCATTCAGCGACTGCTCTGCAGGCTTTGGCATTGTTCTCCACCAGGTCGAAAAGCAGGAAGAAGGCAAGCCTTTCGTCGCGTTCGACTCGGGCGCTGATTTCCGCGAGCTGACTGAGATCAAGTTCCAGTCGAAGGACACCGGCCTCCTTATGCTCGGCGGCGGCGTTCCGAAGAACTTCGCGCAGGACATCGTCGTGGCGGCAGAGCTGCTCGTCGAGCGTCGCGGCGGCAAGGCACGCGGCGACGTCACGATGCACAAGTACGCAGTGCAGATGACCGTGGCGGACAGTCGCGACGGTGCGCTCTCGGGCTCGACGCTCCGCGAGGCCTGCTCGTGGGGCAAGGTCGACGTCGTTCACGAGCAGATGGTCTTCGGTGAGCTCAGTGCACTCTTCCCGATCCTCGCCAGCGATGCGTTCCATCGCAAGGCGTGGAAGAGCCGCAAGGGCTTCAAGTTTGCAGATATGTTCGAGAAGGGCGCAGGCGTCCCCAACTTCAAGGACACCCGCAAGGAAAGCGGCAAGAAGAAGGCCGGTGCTCGGTAAGAGCAGGTAGGATTCGACAGAGTCCTTCAGCGTAAATCACGCACGGCCCCGGAAAGTTCCGGGGCCGTGTTGTTTTCAGGGTCGATCAGGATTGAGGGAGCTTGTCGTGGACGCGGTGATCTTCATCGGCATTCAAGGGTCCGGCAAATCGAGCTTCTATCGCGACCGGTTTGCGGAGACGCACGTGCGTATCAATCTCGACATGCTCCGGGTGCGGCATCGCGAAGAGATCATTCTTGATGCGTGCCTCCGTGCAAAGCAGCCCTTTGTGATCGATAACACTAACCCATTGCGCGAGGATCGCCAGCGGTACATCACCGCTGCACGCGAAGCAGGGTTTGCGATCCGCGGGTACTTCTTCCGATCCGCGATTGGAGAGTGCATGGAACGCAATCGCTCGAGGGCCTCGCCCGTGCCGGATGCAGGTGTGCTCGGAACTCACGCACGGCTGCAGATCCCGTCACTCGACGAGGGATTCGCAGAGCTTCACTACGTGTCACTTGTTGCAGGCGGTGGTTTTCAGGTTGCTGCATGGAAGGTCGAGGAGCGGTGATATGAAATTCGATGAACTCGACGCGAGAATGAGAGTCTTTGAGACGAACAACGACGTTGTCGTGCTTCCAGGCATCTGGATCGTGGTCCGCCTTGACGGGCGCGGCTTCACACGCCTGACCAAGGAAGTCATGAACTTTGAAGCACCGTTCGACACGCGTTTTCGCGATGCGATGCAGGGCGTGTGCAGGCACCTGATGAGCGAGTCGGGCCTGCGGGTCGTGTATGCATACACGCAGAGCGATGAAATTTCGCTGTTACTTGATCGGGCAAGCGAAGGGTTCGGACGCAAGCACCGCAAGCTCAATTCGATTCTTGCAGGGGAGGCGAGTGCTGCGTTCAGCATGCTGGTTGGCAAGCATGCGTGCTTTGACAGCAGGGTGTGTGAGCTTCCGCGCGATGCGGATGTCATCGATTACTTTGCGTGGCGGCAGGAGGATGCACACCGCAACTCGCTGAACGCGCACTGCTACTGGTTGCTCCGCAGGCAAGGGCAGAATGCAGGTGAGGCGACTGCGAAGGTCTCGGGACTGTCGATCTCCGCGAAGAACGAACTGCTCTTTCAGAGCGGGATCAACTTCAACGATCTCCCTGCATGGCAGAGGCGAGGGACCGGCTTTGCGTGGGAGCAGTACGAGAAGATCGGAACCAATCCGCTGACCGGCGAGCAGCGTGCAGCAACAAGGACGCGAATTGGCCAGATCGACACGCTTGCGATCGGCGCGGAATACCGCACATTCATTGCATCAATGCTCAGGACAGAGTCGGCATAGGCCTTGTGCGGAAAGCCAGCAACTCAACCCGCGACGCCGAGCTTCTTCAGGATTAACTCGCGCACGGTCTTGGCATCCGCGCTCCCGCCTGCGAGCTTCATCGTCTCGCCGACGAGCCGCCCTACTGCCTGGACCTTGCCGCTTTTGACCTGCTCTGCGATCGGCGCGTTTGCGGCGAGCACCTGGTCGATCCACTTCTCGATTGCTGCATCATCGCGGACAATGAGCAGGCCGCTCGTGGTCGCCACTACCTTTGCGTCCGCGCTGGCATGTGCAGGGTCGCACAGGATGCCAAAGAGTTCATCCGCCCCTGCGGCACTCAGTTCGCCGCTCTCGCGGAGCTTGCCGATGTCCGCGACGTGCTTTGCAGAGATGCCAAGCTCGTGCACGAGTACGCCGCGTTCGTTGGCACGCTTGAGGCCGCTCTGGAGGAGGAAATTCGCCGCAAGCTTCCCTGCACGCGTCGGATCGATGCCGTGTGCAGCCATCGCACTGATCGCGTCTTCGTAGAGCATGCAGGTGTCGCGTTCATCCACCAGTGCAGTCGCTTCCTTGATGCCAAGGCCGTAGCCCTGCACATACCGACGCAGGCGCGACAATGGAAGCTCCGAAACCGACGCAGCTGCACGGTCGATCCAGTCCTGCGGGATCTTCAAAGGCAGAAGATCAGGGTCGGGGAAGTAGCGGTAGTCGTGCGCGTCTTCCTTCTCACGCTGCACATACGTCACGCCGCGGACATCATCCCACCCGCGCGTGATCTTCATCCCGCGCCCCATCGTCCTGCCATCTTCCAGCCAACGTCGCGGCTGCTCATCTGCTTCAAACTCGATCGCGCCCTTGAGCGAGCGGAAGCTGTTGAGGTTCTTGATCTCAATGATCGGCGTCACCGCGATCGTTCCATCGTCGAGCGTCAGCTTACAGTTGATGTTGGGTTCAAACCGCATGTGCCCCTTCTGCATCACGCCCTCGGAGACACCGAGGAATCTGCAGATGTTGCGGAGAAGACGCGCGAACGCGACGACCTGGTCTGCAGTGCGGAAATCCGGCTGCGTGACAATCTCAAGGAGCGGCGTCCCTGCACGGTTGTAGTCCGCGATCGAAAAATCGATCGCAGCACCGCCCGGTGCCTCATGCATGAGCTTCCCTGCATCTTCTTCGAGATGGGCACGGATGATCCCGACCCTGCAGGCAGGGACCGCGATCTCCGCAGAGTCATCAAGAACGAAAAAGCCCTTGTCGTCGATGCCTGGAAGATCGATCACGCCGTCAAAGCAGATCGGGAGGTCGTACTGGCTGATCTGATAGCTCTTGGGAAGGTCGGGGTAGAAGTAGCTCTTGCGGTCCCACTTGGTCGAGGCCGCGATCTTGCACGACAGCGCGTGCCCCACCCGCATCGCAAACTCGACCGCCTGCCGGTTTATCACGGGCAGCGCACCGGGGAGTGCGAGCACCACGGGATCGATGTAGGTGTTGGGCTCTGCGTCGCCTGCAGTGGCGAACGCAGGGCTCGGCGCGCGGCTGAACATCTTGGTCCTGGTCGCAAGCTCGACGTGGACCTCAAGCCCGACGATGAGCGTGGATGAGACGATTGTGCGGGACGCCGTCATGGTGCAGAGTGTACGGGGAGGGAAGGCATCTAGGCATCGGGCATCGGGCATCGGGCATCGGGCATCGGGCATCGGGCATCGGGCATCGGGCATCGGGCATCGGGCATTCTGAGCCGCGAGGCGGCGTCAGAGTAAAGCTTGGGACGTAAGTCCCAAGAAAAGGCGATTCTTTTTGATTCGCGAGTCTCGAATTCAGAGCCGCAGGGCGGCGACAGAACGTTTGCACCTCACCCACGTCACACACTAACTTCAAATCACCTCTCTCATCAACTCCCACCACACTTTCCTCGCTTCTTCGCCGCACCGCCACGCTTCATCTCCGCATCACCCCATTCACGCTCTGCAATCTCACCCAGAATCTTCCGCTGCGGGTTCGACAACCCAATCGCATCAAGATCACCGTTCGTCAACCACCTGCGTCCATTCGCCAGTTCCCTGCGTCCTGATTCACTCACCTCCACCCGCCACACCGTAAACGTTACATCGCGGTGCGTGGTGCCGTGCTTGAACCGCTCCACCTTCTCCACGCGATCTGACATGGCCAACCCCAGCCACGCACGGATCTGTTCTTGCGTCCACGGCTTCTCATCTGCATGGTCATGCGTCGGTGCCTGCCAAAGACCTGCCCACATTCCCTTGCCGGTCCGCTCCTCGCCCAGCACCCGCCCGCGTTCATCAAACACCAGCACCGATTCGCACCACATCGTTGATCGCAGAACCGCCCTCTTGGGCCTGGGGATCTCTTCCTGCTTGCCCTGTGCAAACGCACTGCACCCTGACTGCACCGGACAGAACATGCACCGAGGCGCTGCAGGGGTGCAGACCGTCGCGCCAAGCTCCATCAAGCCTTCATTCAACTCACCGATCACAACACCTGCTTTGTCTGCAGCGGCGACCAACTCTTCTGCGCACTCCCACGCCCACTCCATGTCGCCTGCATCACCGTGCACTGCATCTCGTCCGTGGATCCGAAAGAGCACGCGACCGACATTGCCATCGACCAGCGGTACCGCCTGCCCCATCGCGATCGAGGCGATCGCCCCTGCGGTGTAACGCCCGACACCCGGCAGTTCCATGATCGCTGCATGCTCGACCGGCACCTCGCCCTCATGCCGCTCGACAATCGCCTTGGCCGCTGCGTGCAGAAGCCGTGCACGGCGGTAGTAGCCCAATCCCGACCACTGCGCCAGCACGCGCGATTCATCCGCAGCAGCGAGGCTCGCTGCAGTGGGAAACTCCGCCATGAACGATACGAACTTTTCTATGACGCGCGAGACCTGCGTCTGCTGGAGCATCAATTCGCTGACAAGCGTTGCGTAAGGATCGCGGATGTGCAGGGAGCCCTTGGCCGCTCCCACACGCCACGGAAGCACCCTGCGTTCCTTGGCAAACCACACGACGATCGCCCGCGCAATTGCTACATGATCGACCAAAGACACCACGCCTTCACCGCGATCTGAAGCGGGAAGAGGCTTTGAAGTTCCCTTGGAACGGGCTTTCTTCACGGCGGAAACGTACCCGCCTTGAACCGCCGTTGCACAACTTGGCCTGTGTTGTTCATCCTGAAACTGGATTGACGAGCGATCGAGACCGGTGCACCAGCCGCGAAATCGCGGCAGCTGCTGCCAGAAAAGACACCGGGCTCCCTTTCGGGAGCCCGGCGGTTTGGATCAGATGGTCATCAGACTGAGACTGACTCAGTTGCCGATGAAGTTGGTGAGTTCGTCGTCGCGGACGGGGGTCTTGATTTCCGAGCAGGTCGTCGTGCCGACGACGAGCATTTCACCCGACTGCGTTGCACGGACGATGAAGGTGCCCATGACGGTCTTGCCGGGGGTGACCGTACCGAAGTTGAACGTGACCTTGCCGTTGGCGAAGGTACCAGTCGTCGACGAGACGAAGGTCATGCCCTGGGGCAGTGCGACTTCCATCTTGACGTTGGTCAGGTTGACCTGGCCCTGGTTCTTGATCTCGACGCGGTAGGGGTGATCCTTGCCCACTTCGACGACGTCGACGTTGTCGTCGGTCACGAGCGTACCGATGTCAGGTGCACCGATGACGCTGAAGGTGCAGCTCGATGCGACCTGTGCAGCGCAGCTGCCGATGGCCGTTGCGTTGAGCTGGACCTGGGTGATGCCGTTGGGGCGGACGCAGACCTTGAAGGTCTTCGAGGCACCTGCGGCGAGTTCGCCGACCGAGATGTTGCCCGTGCCTGCTGCAGCGCCCTCAGCAGAGGTGATGGTGCCGCCGGTTGCGGTCACACTGACTGCAGTACCGCGCGACACTGCGTCGCCGGTGTTCTTGACGGTGACTTCGAAGCAGCCTTCTGCGTTTGCACGAGCCTGGACGGTCTCGCGGGTGGGCTTGCAGGCCACGGTGAGGACGGGCTGACGGACGACCGTCGAAACCTTGTTCGACGTTGCGGTCAGACCGCCGTCTGCGACTGCCTTGGCCTCGTTGTCATACTTGCCGGTCTTTGCTGCACGGAGTGCAACGGTGAAGGGCTTGGACTGGCCCTGGGCGAGGTCGCCTGCAGCGATCTCAAGGGTGCTCTTACCATCGGCGGTCGTGAGACCCGAGGGGAGCTGGTCGGTGATCTTGACGTTCGAGGCGGTGCCGGTGCCCGAGTTCTTGACCTCGATGGTCATGGTGATCGGGTCGCAGCCAAGGATTGCCTCGGGCGTGATCTGCTTGGTGATCTGGAGTGCAGGCTCAACGACGGTGGTCGTTGCGCACAGCGTGTTGTTGTACGAGACCGACGAGCAGCTCGACGAGGTGCCGACCTTGTCTGCCTTGCCGGTGACCTTGATGACGCGGGTCTGGCAGGGGGCCAAATCGCCGAGCATCCAGAGGGCGCCGCCGTCAGCACCCTTGCTGGCGGTGGGCTCGGAGTTGACGACGGTCAGGTTCTGAGCGCCTTCGTTGTGAACGACGACGTTCTGGAGCGTGCCCGAGGTGATATTGGTGACGTGCAGCTCGTAGGTGTAGTTCGCACCTGCACGGACCTGGACCGGGACGACCTGGTGAACCAGGACGGCGCTGGTCGAAACGTCACCCGTGGGGAAAGCCATGGGCGAGACGTTCATGCCTGCTGCGGCCGCAGGGGAGTAGTTGCAGGGACCGCGGACGGCGCGGGGTGCCGGTGCCGCTGCGGTTTCCTGCTTCACTTCTTCCTTGGGGGCCGACTTCTTCTGCTGGGACGAACATCCCGAGGAGAAGGCCATTGAACCGGCGACGAGGGTCGCCACCGCGAGTTTCGACCAGATACCAAAGCTCATAAATGCTCCAATTGTCCTCTGACATCCACAGGACCCAGACCTGAGTCCCTCGGGCTGGTGCTTCCAGATACCGCGGTGTGAAAGCCACGGGCTCCCGCGCAAGCAGAGATGCTGCCTCACGATAGATCCGGTAACCAGCAAGGTCCATCCCCGGGTCATATCCTGATTTCGTATATTTACGTCTGGTATAAAATACCTTACTTACTCAATCGGACTATCTATATCTGTGATCGATCACCAGTTCTGACCGCTCGCGGCCCCTCCCAACCATCCGGCAAACTTACACTCCCGCCATGACCTACACGGTTCTTGCACGCAGATACCGCTCTCGCGACTTCGATGAAGTCGTCGGCCAGGAGACGATCGCCAAGACGCTCCAGGGCGCGATCGCCTCGAACCGGGTCGCGCACGCCTACCTCTTTACGGGTACCCGAGGGGTCGGCAAGACCTCGATGGCGCGAATCTTTGCCAAAGCTTTGAACGGCGGATCACCCGAAGTTGACGCCCTGATCATGCAGGGCAAGGACACCGACGTTATCGAGATCGATGCAGCGAGCAATACCGGCGTCGATAATGTACGGGAACTGATCGCCAACGCCGCCTACCGGCCGCTCAGGGGTAAGTACAAGGTCTACATCATCGACGAAGTCCACATGCTCTCGACGCAGGCCTTCAACGCCCTGCTCAAGACCATGGAAGAACCCCCCGAGCACGTCAAGTTCATCCTCTGCACGACCGAATCGCACAAGGTCCCCGCGACGATCCAGTCGCGCTGCCAGCGGTTTGATTTCCGCAACATCGCCTCTGGACGCATCGCAGAGCACCTCCGGGAAGTGCTTGAAAAAGAAAAGCTCACTGCAGATCCTGAGCTGATCCACGCGGTGGCACGCCTGGGCAACGGCTCGATGCGCGATGCACTCTCGCTCCTGGATCGCGTGATCGCGGGCGGCGAGAAGCACATCACGCTCAAGCATCTCGAAGACCTTCTTGGTCTGCCGGACGCGGAGCTGGTCGGTGGATTGATCGACGCGGTCTCTGGCGGCGACGCAGGGACTGCTCTTGCACGGAGCGATGAGCTTCTTGGCAGGGGAATCTCGATCGACACGGTGCTGGAAACACTCAGCTCGCGCTTCCGCGACCTGATGATCCTCGCTGCATGCGGCCCCGCGACGCTGCTTGTTGATCTTTCTGAGCAGTCCCGATCCGCGGAAGCTGCCCGCGCGACCAAGTTCGACCCTGCAGGGCTGACGCACATGATCGCCCTGTGCGAGAACGTGCAGCGGAACGTCAAGAGCAGTTCCTCGCCGCGGTCGCTCATGGATGCGTTGATCGTGCGTCTGGCGATGACCGAGAAGATCGCGGATGTCACGGCGGTTCTTGCTGCAGCTGCGCGCGAGGATTCCGCAGCAAAAAAACGCTAAGGGCGGCACCAGAGACCGGGCAGCGTCCCGGCCCTGCGTCGTCGCCTCCATCACCAACTGGCCATTCGCCTGGCCATCCGTCTGGACAGCCAACTGGACAGGCGGTTCAGCCTCCGGCCCCGCGTGCAATGCCGCCGCTCGCGCCGGTCATGCTTGTGCAGGAACACGCGCCGGTCGCAGCGCCGAGGCAGCCGGGATCTGCACCGACCGATTGGCCGGGACTCGTCGCTGCGTGTCCATCCAAGTCGCTCCAGGCGCTCTTGAGCGGGCTCATCCTCGAAAAGCTTGAGCACGCGCGGATCACGCTGAGGGTCCCTGCAAACTTCGCCAAGATGGTCGATCTCCGTCGCGAAGAGATCGCTCTTGCGCTCGGGCGTGCAGCAGGGAGACCGCTGGCTCTTGAGTGCATTGTCGAAGAGGCTCCCGCCTCCCCCACTCCCAGCATGCAGCCCGGTGGGCAGTCATCGCCCGGACGCGAGCAGGGTGAGCATGGCCGTCCGGCTCAACCTGGGAACGCGGGGAGCGCTGTTTTGCCGGGGCGTGCCGCGCCGCAGCCGCTGCCGACCTCTAGCATGTCGGATCACCCGCTTGTGAGGCAGGCTGCAGAACTTCTCAACGCACGCCTGATCAGGGTCGAACGCAGGGAGTCTTCCAATGGCTGAAGGCAGTAACGGTGGCGTCTTGGTTCGTATCGGCATTCTCGTCGCAGTCCTCGCGGGGCTGGGCGGGTATGTCTACTACAAGCAGTCGCAGGCACCGCGTTCGGGCAACCTGATGCAGATCGTTCTCGAAGACTCTGAAGGGATCCTTGCAGAGGGCAAGAACCTCGAGGACGTGAAGAAGATCTTCCGCCACGATTCGCCGGTCGAGGGCGAGCCTGGCGTGTGGCTCTTTGATTTCAGCAAGATCGACCCTGCCAACACCGCCAAGATCGAGGTGATCGTGCGCGGCGGCAAGGTCATCGGCATGCGTGAGTTTGATGGCCGCATCCCGGCACCTCAGGCATCGCCGCAGGGCACGCCCGATGCACAGCCAGGCGAGAACGCACCTGCAGGTGAACCTGCACCCGATGGCACCACGACCGGCGGCTGATCTGGACGACTCCATCAGGCGGGGGTTATCACTACGCGAGGTTCATTAGGGGCCCTGCACGCATCTATGCAAGCACACGCAGCACAAGAGAACACCGCAGTCCCTTCACCATTGAAGGGGCTCGCGGCGGTTCGTCTTGCGGCTCTTGATATCAAGCTCTCGCACACGGTCTTTGCGTTGCCGTTTGCAGTCCTCGGTGCGTTCCTCGCTCGCGAGCCCGATGCACCATGGTCGCGGTTTGGCGTCCAGATGCTCCTGGTGCTGGTGTGCATGGTCTTTGGCAGAACGTGGGCGATGCTGATCAACCGCATCGCGGATCGTCGGATCGATGCAGACAACCCAAGGACTGCACGCAGAGCTTTTGCTGCAGGCAAGCTCTCGCAGGGGTTCGGCGCCGCAGCCCTGATCGCCTGTGCACTTGGCTTCATCGCGGGTGCAGCAGGGTTCTGGTTCCACACTGCAAACCCATGGCCGGTGATCCTCTCGGTCCCCGTCCTGCTTTATCTTGGCGGGTACTCGTTCACCAAGCGGTTCACGTGGCTGTGCCACCTGTACCTTGGCGTTGCGCTTTCCATCTCGCCCGTCGCTGCTGCACTTGCAGTCAATCCTCACGCTCTTACGAGCACCCCTGCCTTGTGGTGGCTCATGGGCATGGTCGCCCTGTGGGTCGCAGGGTTTGACATCATCTATTCGCTCCAGGATGTCGAGATCGACCGTGCAGCGAAGCTGTGGAGTGTGCCTTCACGCCTTGGCGTGAGCAGTGCGATCTGGATCAGCAGGATCCTCCACCTCGCTGCATTCAGTTCGCTGGTGATCGCGTTCCGCGCTGAACCCAGATTTAGCATGCTCTTTGGCTGTGCAGTGGTGCTCGTGGGCATCCTCCTCATCACCGAGCACATGGTCCTTGCCAAGCGAGGCAAGGCGGGTCTTGAGATGGCCTTCTTCACGCTCAACGGCATCGTGAGCTGCATCCTGGGAATCGCAGGGTGCATCGATCTGCTCGTGTGATCCGTATAAGCAGCGTCTTCAAACTTGTATCAGTCGCCACGTGGTTCGTGCCTGCATTGCCATATCTGCCGCGGATATGGTGGCAAGCGGGATTTGCCGTGATGGACATGCGGCTTTGCCGCTGCCATCACTGGATCGCACACCCGTACCGCCGTGAGCAAGGAGCCCAACGTGCAGACCGCCTTCTTCAGCACCAAACGCTACGAACGCCCCTTCATTGATGTCCCTGCTTCCGCATCAACCGCCTCGCTCGCCGCAGGGTGCAGAACTGCGTGCGTCTTTGTCAACGACACGCTCGACGCACCTGCGTTGAAACTCCTCAAGCAGGCCGGCGTCGAACTCCTTGCGCTGCGATCTGCCGGGTTCAACCACGTCGACATGGCTGAAGCAGCGCGGCTCGGCATAACCGTCGCCCGCGTCCCTGCATACTCGCCCTACGCAGTTGCAGAGCACGCAGTCGCCCTGATCCTCACGCTCAATCGCCACACGCACCGCGCGTTCAACCGCGTCCGCGAGCACGATTTTTCGATCGATGGCCTCATGGGCTTTGATATCCACGGCAAGACCGTGGCCTGCATCGGCACGGGCAAGATCGGGCAGTGCTTTGCCCGCATCATGCACGGCTTTGGATGCAGGGTGCTCGCGGTTGATCCCTTCGTCGCGGAACCCATCCGCGCGATGGGCATCGAGTACGTGCCGCTTGAGCACGCTGCACGCGAGGCAGACATCATCGCCCTTCACTGCCCGCTCACGCCGACGACCAAACACATGATCAACGCGGATGTACTCGCCTCGCTCAAGCCCGGCGCCATGCTCATCAACACCAGCAGAGGCGGGCTTGTCGACACACCTGCACTGATCGCTGCACTCAAGCAGCGCAAGCTCGGGGGCGTGGGCCTTGATGTCTACGAAGAAGAAGCAGACCTCTTCTTCCGCGATCTTTCGGAAGAAGTCATCAGCGATGATGTCTTTGCAAGGCTCCTCACGTTCCCCAACGTGCTCGTCACCGCCCATCAGGCCTTCTTCACCAAGGAAGCTCTGCAAGGCATCACCGACACGACGATGGAAAACATCCACGCCTTTGACCGCGGCGGTCCGGCATCCATCAAGTCAGAAAACGTCGTGAAGCCAGCATAAAGCACCCAGCCCTCCGGCTGTTCACTGCTCACTGTCATCTCTTCACTGATCACAGCCCCTTGAGAATCTTCAGGAGCAATGCATTCTGCGCGTGCATCCGATTCTCCGCTTGATCGTACACGACCGACGCCTGCGAATCGATCACCTCGTCGGTCACTTCCACCCCGCGCTGGGCAGGGAGGCAGTGCATGAAGAGTGCAGGGCTTGCCTTCCCACGTGATGCGATCGCCATCAGGTTCGCGTTCACCTGGTACGGCCTAAACGCAGCCGATCGCTTGCCGCCCTCATCTGCCTGTCCCATCGAGACCCACACGTCGGTGTAAACCGCGTCGTGCCCCGTGACTGCGTTCACATCGCTCGAAATCGTGAGCTTCGCGCCCGATGCGGATGCGAACTTCTCGCACTCTTTCGTCACGTCCATTGCAGGTGCGTATCCCTCGGGCGTCACGACCGTCATGTCCATGCCCACGAGCGTCGCTGCGTGCATCAGCGAATGGCACACGTTGTTGCCATCGCCCACGAACGCCAGCTTCCTCCCCTTGAGCTCGCCAAACTTCTCGCGAAGCGTGAAGAGATCTGCCAGCGCCTGGCAGGGATGGAAACGGTCCGAAAGCGCGTTGACGACCGGCACCTTGGCGTGAAACGCGAGCTCTTCGAGCGCCCGCTGGCTGTACACGCGGGCGACGATGCACTGGACCCACCGCTCAAGGTTCTTGCCATAGTCCTTGATGCTCTCGCGCTCGCCGAGCTTCGATGCAGACTGATCGAGATACACGGGATTGCCACCGAGGTTGTGGATGCCAACCTCAAACGTGACCTTGGTCCGGAGCGAAGGCTTCTCGAACACAAGAATCGCGCTCAACCCTGCGAGCGACTGGCGGTACGGACCGACATCCGCCTTCACCTTGGCTGCAAGGTCAAAGATCGACCTGATCTGCGTCCCATCGAGCGTGGAGATCGAAAGAAGGTCAGAACCAACCAGCGATGAAGTGCCTGCGGACATCGTCTGCTCCGGCACGGGACGAACACGTCCCGCGAATTCGCGTGAAGCGGGAACGATAGAAGGACATCGCCGCCTTGTCAGCAGCCCGCCCCGTGTTTCATGGACTTGTAAACGCCACCAGCGAGCCGCAACGCCCGGTCACGCAGGCTGGACTGCAGTTCCCGACGCTTCGCCCCTGCACCAGATTTCCAGTGCAGCAGGGCCAGAACCCGAGAGAATCACGACCGGTGCACCGATCCGAGCTGCAGTTTCCGCGGCTGCCCGTGCCTTCACGATCATGCCGCCGGTGATCTCGCCCGACGTGATTCTCGCCTCAATTCCCGCTGCATTGATCGTCGGGATCAGCTTCTTGGCCCCGTCCAGGATGCCCGGAACGTCGGTCATCAGGACGAGCGAAGAAGCACCGATCGAGCGGGCCACGCCTGCAGCTGCGTCGTCTGCGTTGACGTTCAAGAACCCTTCGCGGTCGATGCCGATCGAGCTGAGCACGGGCAGGAACTTGGCTGCAAGCAGGACGGACAAGAGCCCGCGATCGCCACCTGCAGCGCCTTCGACAACATCGCCCACGCGACCTGGGTCGAACGAATACCGCGTCGTCTTTGCAGTCGCCACTGCATCGCCATCGCCCAGGCACAGCCCCACTGCTCGCGTGCCGATCTTGTGGAACTGCACGATGATCGACTTGTTCACGCGACCTGCAAGCACCGAGACGATCTCATCGAGCTGGTCCGCAGGCGTAATGCGAATCCCTTCACGACGCTCGGTCGTCATGCCCAGTCGATCAAGATGGCGATCGACCGCCTTGCCGCCACCGTGCACGACCACCACGCCTGCAGCATGCCGCTGGTGCAGATCCGCAACTGCTTTCCACAGCGCCGGTGCCGTCGCTGCATCCTCCACCATCGTTCCGCCGACCTTGATCACGATCGGCCCGCTCGCGCCCGCACCCTTCGAACTCATCCCGCTCATCGCATCACCTCGCCCGCGGAGATGGCAGATGAGCCGCTGAACGATGAATCAATCAGTGCAGTCGTCTCAGGGAATCCAAACCGTGCGTTGAAGCACTGGACTGCCTGCCCTGCAGCACCCTTCACGAGGTTGTCGATCGCGCTCACGATGATCGCGTGGCGGTTGGGCGCATCCACCGCAACGCTAATGTCGCAATAGTTGGTCCCGCGCACATCCGCGACCGAGGGCCAGCTCCCTGCAGGGAGAAGACGCACGAACGGCTCGTTGCCGTACGCACGTGCGTAAATATCACGAATCGTCTGCTCAGTCGTGCCCTGCGTGAGATCGACGTGGATCGTTGAGAGAATCCCTCGGTCGTACGGACCAAGGTGCGGGGTGAAGACCGTCGAAACACCTGCATACGCGTCGATCTCCGGCTGATGGCGGTGCTTGAACACGCCGTACGGCTGAAGGCTCACTTCGCAGAAGAGGCTCTTGAGTGCAGGCGAACGACCTGCGCCGCTCACGCCGCTCGTCGAATCAACGATCGGCCTCCGACCTGCTTCCAAGACACCTGCACGCGAGAGCGGCGCAAGCGGCAGAATCGCAGACGTGGGATAGCACCCGGGAACCGCGATGAGCGATGCACCACTGAGCGAATCGCGGAACAGTTCAGGAAGGCCGTACGGCGAATCCTTCAGCACGCCCTGTGCGTGATGCTCAAAGCCGTAGTGCTTGGGATACAGCGCTGCATCCTTCAGGCGAAATGCAGCAGAGAGATCAAGCACGACGATCCCTGCCGCCGCGAGGTCCGGCCCGAGGTCCATGCTCGCTTCGTGCGGCGTCGCGAGAAACGCTGCATCGGGCGAGAGTGCCTTGATCGCCTCGGGCGTCCCTGCAGCAAGCGGGAGCGTACAGCGGTTTCGAAATCGCGGGAAGACTTCGTCGATCGTCTGGACGCGATCGCCGCTCGACCTGCCTGCAGAGCCAAAGAGGCCGACGACTTCGACCTCGGGGTGGCCAAGAAGAATCGACAGTGCTTCCGCACCGCCGTACCCGCTCGCACCGACAATCACAACCCGCTTCTTCACGTCATGCTCCGACCGTGGCAGATGGTTTCCGCGTGAACGTCACTCCATCCACACGCAAGGCGACCTGCACACGCGAAATCATAGGAATCTTCGACGTGCGTTCTGCGATCAGAAGTACAGCAAGTTCCTCAGATTCTCAGCGAGGCCAGCGGCGTGCTCACCGCTCAAAAACCAGCACCTGTTCAAGCGGCTTTCTCGTGATCGCAGGGACCGTCGCATCGTCAGCGGGATAGCCGACTGGCAAGAGCAGGAACGGACGCTCGTAGTCGGGCCGGTGAAGAATCCGCGCGAGGAATCCCATCGGGCTTGGCGTGTGCGTCAGCGTCACGAGCCCTGCCTGATGAATCGCGGTGATCAGCATCCCTGCAGCGATGCCCACCGACTCATTGACGTAATACACACCCGGGTGCTCGCTTGGACTGCCGGGGACCGACTTCATCAGCTTGAAGATCACGATCAGCCACGGCGCGGTCTCGATGAAGGGCTTCGTCCAGTCGGTGCCGAGCGGCGCAAGATCCGCGAGCCAGTCGGGCGTTGCACGTCGCTCATAGAACTGACGCTCTTCTTCCTCTGCAGCGACGCGGATCTGCCGCTTGAGTTCAGGGCTTGAGACTGCAACGAACCGCCACGGCTGCTTGTTCGCGCCCGAGGGCGCGGAGGCTGCAGTCTGCACGATCGCCCGGATAACTTCTTCGGAAACCGGACGCTCTGAAAACGCGCGCACGGATCGCCGCTGCCGCATGACATCAAGGAACGCAGCCGAGGCATCCTCGGGACCCTGACCGGGGTTATACGGGACGTACGGAACGTGCCCTTCCCGGGGATTCCGTGAGGATCCGCCGTGATTCGCTTCTGATTCTTCTGACAACGCCGCCTCCGGAAGGTGGAATTGCAACGACTATACCGCCTGCACGGCCGATTCTGAACGGATTTGTCTTTTCGCAGGACGATCGCAAGGCATGCACCGGCAATGGACATGGATTCCTGGCGTTCTACACCCAGAACTCTGCTCATCGAGCGGGCGCCGACGGAAAAGACCCCACGGCGCATCCCAGCTCCTGTCCCCTCAAACAACGCCCCCCACGCGAGTGGTATGGGCATTGGCCTTGCCCGGTGTCGTCATGCAGATCGGAATCACTGAAATCCTCAAGACCTTCGCTGCCGCAGCCGTGATCACGGTGGTCGGCGGCATCAAGGTCGCATCCGAGGCTGCATCTGCCCTCTCGACAACGCACGGCAAGTGGGTTCAGGCGATCGCGACGCACATGGGCATCAACGAGTTTGAAACGCTCGCGATGCAGACCCCGTGGGCAAGCTGGGCACGGACACCGATCGCACTGGCCATGGTTGCCTCCGGCTCGCACACTGCATCGCCTGCGTTTGATTCAATCAACACTGCAGGCGATGTTTCGGGCGATATCCAGCTTGCGTCCGCTTCATGCGATATCGCACCTGCTTCCTCGCAAGCAGATGCATCGATCACGACCGAATCCCCTGTACTTGCCTGCCTCACGCTCGAACACGTCGATGCACCTAGAGACGACGCGGAATTCGTTGCAGAGCTCTTTGCGTGCATCAGTGATGCGTCAATCGCTGCGAAGTGCGAAGACCTCGACAGCGATCTCAACTTTGACGTCAATCTTGAGTTCCGCGACGCTCGGACACTGGTTGCAAATGCAGGCCCAACCCATGCGTGGTGCCCCGAATCGCGTGCGGACGAGGCAGCGATCCGGAACGTGACATTCCGCAAGGTGATCGTGTGCACTGCATCAACTTCCGATGGATTTGCACAGGTCAGGCCCCCCATGCCGCCCTCCCGGCCCCGTTTCCAGGGAATGATCAGGCACGACGTACTGATGCCCGGCCGTCCCGTCCGCGTTCGTTCATCCTCGGGCTTCACCGTCGATGTGAGCGCCCGTGAAGACCTTTCGACTTGAAACCACGACCATCGTCCCGCGTCCGATCGAAGAGACGTTTGAGTTCTTTGCGGATGCAGGGAATCTCGAGGCGATTACGCCGCCGTGGCTGAACTTTGAAATCACGACGAGGCGCCCGATCGCGATGCAGGGCGGAGCGCTCATCGATTACCGGCTCAAGCTTCGCGGCATTCCCCTCACCTGGAAAACCCGTATCACCGCATGGGAGCCACCGTTTCGCTTCATCGATGAGCAGTTGAAGGGCCCGTACAAGCTCTGGCGGCACGAGCACACCTTTGCGCCCGATCCAGAAGGTTCGGGCGGCACGCTCATGATCGACCGGGTCGATTACGCCTTCTTTGGCGGACCATTCGCACCGCTCATCAACCGTCTCTACGTTCGGAGGGATCTTGATCGGATCTTCGCATACCGCACCGAAACACTCTTGAAGCTCCTCGCACCTGCAGCCTCGCCCGCTGCTCCACACGCCTGAATCCTGATCAGAACGCATGCGCACGATCCCCTGCTCATACGTGTGCTCTCTACTCAATCGTCTATCATCGATCCGTGCCCGATGCGTCCACGATCTGGACCATCCGCACGGGAGATGGACCAATGCCCAATGTTGCAGTTGTTCTCTCTGGGTGCGGATTCCTGGATGGCAGCGAGATCCACGAAGCAGTGTCGTGCCTGATCCATCTCGCGCGTCACAACATCACCTACACCTGCTTTGCGCCCGACATCGCCCAGGCTGACGTGATCAACCACGCGACCTCCAAGCCTGCAACTGAAACACGCCGTGTCCTTGCAGAGGCTGCTCGCATCTCGCGTGGCCAGATCCAGCCCCTTGCAGAGCTTCACACCGAGCGTTTCGACGGCATCGTCCTCCCCGGCGGCTTCGGTGCAGCCAAGAACCTCTGCACCTTCGCGACCCAGGGCCCAGACTGCACGGTCAATCCCGACGTCTCGCGTGCCCTGAAGGAATTCCACGCTGCGCGTAAGCCCATCGCCCTCTGCTGCATCGCCCCCGCGATCGCAGCCAAGGTCTTCGGAACCGCCTCGGGAGGCCCGGGATGCAGCATCACCATCGGGAACGACGCAGGGACTGCTGCAGCGCTCACCAAGCTCGGCGCCACCCACGTCGAAAAGCCCGTCACGCAGGCTCATCTTGATCAGGCCAACCGCATCGTCACCACCCCTGCCTACATGTACCACGCAAACCCGTGGGAGGTCTTCCAGGGCATCGGGGCGATGATCGATTCGTTCGGGAATCTTTTGGAAGCCAAGCGACCCTAACGGAGTTCAACAGAGCCCGGGGTTCGATTCCCCCGGTCTCACCTCCACCGGGTACACTCACCGCTTCTCGCCTGGGCCTCAGTTCGGCGCTGTTCCGCCATCTGACCCGCCCCTCGGATCCACCCGGATGCTCGTTGCGCAAAGTCGGCCTCGGAATCTGGACTGGTTTCACGCCGGTCCTCTTCTGTTTGGTGATTGGGGAACCAGCCGTCTCTACGTCCTGGGCCTGGCCTTCTTTTACACCGGCCACGCTGCAGTCTGGTACCTCGGTGCCATGTCGATCGTCATGGCCGCGGTCGCGTGGTCGTACACGATCGTCTGTCGCGTCTTCCCCGAAGGCGGCGGTGTCTACACCTCCGCGCGGCAGCTCAGCCCGATCTTGTCCGTGATCGGCGCGACGCTCCTCCTGTGCGATTACATCGTCACCGCTGCACTCTCGACCGTCGAGGCCTTCAAATACTTCGGCACCGACCCAGGCTGGATCGTCCCGCTCTCGGTCGTGGCCCTCCTCCTGATCGGCATCGTCAACTGGTTCGGCGCACGGAGCGCAGGTCGCTTTGCACTCATCGTCGCGATGGCGACGCTCGTCGTCTCAGTCATCATCCTCTTCCTCTGCTTCCCGTTCTTCAAGGAAGGCCTCCGCACCGTCTCGGGCGTGCATCCCTCGATGTCGTCGCCATGGGATCGCTGGACGAGCCTGGTCGCAATCATGCTCGCGCTCTCGGGCGTTGAAGCAGTTTCCAACATGACCGGCCTGATGAAGCAGCCGGTCGCCAAAACTGCACGCAAAACGATCTGGCCCGTCCTGATCGAAGTCGTCACGCTGAACCTGATCTTCGGCATCGCGTTCACGGGTCTGCCGCACATGGTGGATCTGACGATCCCCGATGCAGTCCAGTACAACGCGATGCACGACCACACCGCCAAGGTTCCCCACGAGGTGGAGGAATACCGCGACACGGCGATCAAGCAGCTCGCGATCGCCGCAGGGCAGGCGTCGTTCCTGGGAACGACCGTCGGCTATTACTTCGGCAAGGTCGCCGCGATCGCCTTTGGCCTCCTCCTCCTGTCTGCAGCCAACACGGCCGTGATGGCGATGGTTTCGGTCCTCTATTCCATGGGCCAGGACCGCGAGGTCCCCAAGATCTTCACGCGGCTGAACTACTCGGGCGTTCCCTGGATCGGGCTGGTCGTCTCGATGATCACCTGCATCCTGACCGTCATCTTCAGCGACGGCAACACGCTCCTCCTCTACGACATGTACGCAGTGGGCGTCGTCGGCGCGATCACCATCAACATCGGCTGCTGCGTCGCCAACAAGAAGCTTGAGATCTCCCGGCCCCAGCGCATCGGCCTCTTTGTTGTCGCCTTGGTCATGCTCCTGGTCGAGATCACCATCATCTCGACCAAGCTCCACGCCACGATCTTCGCTGCAGGGGTCGTCGGCTCGATCCTCATCATCCGCGCCTTTGTCACCGCCCAGCGCCGTCGGATCGCCCTTGGCGAGCGCATCCCCGAACCCGCCACCGGGTGGGTCGCGGAGGTCCGCGATCAGCCCATCAAGCTTGGTGGCTCTGGCCCGCGCATCATGCTCGCTGCACGAGGCAAGGACCAGTCCGAATTCGCGGTCCACGTCGCCAAGCGTCGCAAGGCCGTGCTCTTCTCCGTCTACGTGCGCACGCTGCGCGTCATGGACCTTGCCCCGGGGCAGATCCCGCGCGTCGAGGACGACCCCGAGGCACTGGTGGCCTTGGGCACCACTGCAGTCCTTGCCCGCGAGGCAGGCGTGCCGTTTGTCCCGATCTACGTGACGGGCACGGAGATCGCCCAGGAAATCCTCGACTACACCGTCACCTACGGATGCGACACATTGATCATGGGTAAGACCCGTCGGTGGATCTTCTCCCGCAAGCTCGCAGGCGACGTCGTGAGCGACGTGACCCGCTCGCTCCCCGACGGCGTGTCGCTCGTCATGCGGTCCAATTCGCCCTTTGAGGCGGATGCACCGGATGTGGGGACCGAGGAACACACCCGCGACGGTACCGAGAAAGACCACGCGTAACCAGGATCGCTGATTTTCCCCCTGCATCGCACGCCCACACGCGTGCAATTGGTTGCTCTCCATCGGCAGGCTTCTACGCTTGCCCGAATGTCCCGATCGAGCCCATTTTCCGGTGAAGACGATGTGTACGGCGGTGCTCCGATGGAGCCCGAGCTTCCCCCCGCGTCGGAGGAACGCCCAGACCCCGTCCCCATGCTTCTCGACGGCCTGACCGAATCGCAGGCCAAGGCAGTGCAGGCCACCGAGGGGCCGGTCCTGGTCTTGGCTGCTGCAGGGTCGGGCAAGACCCGCGTCATTACGCGCCGCATCGCCTTCCTTGTCGCCTGCGGTGTTCCGCCGTGGTCGATCATGGCCCTCACCTTCACCAACAAGGCTGCAGGTGAGATGCGTGAGCGCGTGATGAAGCTCACGTCCGACATCCTGGGCCTCCCCGAATCCACTGCACGCGGCCTGACCGTCACGACCTTCCACTCGCTCTGTGCACGTCTTCTCCGCCGCTTTGCAGAGCCTGCAGGTCTCAAGCCCGATTTCACGATCTACGACTCTTCCGACCAGGTCTCGCTCGTGAAGAAGACGATCGAGAGCCTCCAGCTCAGCACGAGCAACTGGCCTGCACGCTCGGTCCTGGGCGCGATCTCCGCCGCAAAGAACCAGCTTCTTGATGCAGAGGCCTTCGCTGCACGCTCGCAAGACTTCTACAGCAAGACGATCTCCAAGATCTACACCTCGTACGACAAGGCGATGCGCACTGCAGGGGCGGTCGATTTCGACGATCTTCTCGTCCTGACCGCCAAGACGCTCAAGAACGATGCCTCCGTCCGCGATGAATGCAGGCGGCGCTGGAAGTACCTCCTGATCGACGAATACCAGGACACCAACCACGCGCAGTTCGTCATCGCCTCCATGCTTGCGGGCGACGATACATCGTCGGGCCCTGCAGGTCCCAACATCTTCGTCGTCGGCGATCCCGACCAGGCGATCTACGGCTGGCGCGGCGCGGACATCACCAACATCCTCGAATTCGAGGATCACTACCCCCGCGCGAAGGTCATCACCCTCGGCGAGAACTTCCGCTCGACCGAGCCGATCCTCGCGATCGCAGACGGCCTGATCCGCAACAACCAGCTCCGCAAGCACAAGGACCTCTACACCTCAACGCCCGGCGGCGACAAGGTGGAAGTGACGCTCACGCGCGATGAGCACCACGAAGCATCGCTGATCGCAGACTGGTTCAAGAAGCTCCACGATGGAGACTTTGCAGGTCCCAAGGCCCATCGCGGCCTTGCATGGCGCGAGATGGCGGTGCTCTACCGGACCAACGCGCTCTCGCGCGTGATCGAAGACACGCTCCGTGCCTCGGGCATTCCGTACATGATCGCTCGCGGCACTGCGTTCTATGAACGAGAGGAAGTCCGCAACGCGCTGGCGTACCTGCGCGTCGTTGCCAATGCTGCAGACAGCGTCTCACTGGGCCGCATCATCAATGTTCCCACGCGCGGGCTTGGAGCAACGACGATCGGCAAGCTCGAGGAAACCGCGGATATGCAGGGCATCCCGCTCATGCAGGCAGTCCGCATGGCACCGCAGATCCCTGGCGTGAACGCCCGTGCACTGGCTGCATGCGCCCGCTTCATCGAACTCATCGACAACTGGACCGGCAACGGCAGCTTCATGGGTTCAGAACTCTCTGGTTCCCTCGCGGACCTGGTTGAACGCGTGATCCGCGAATCAGGCCTTGAAGCGATGTACCGTGCACAGGCAGCTGCAGGGAAGAACGAATCTGACCTTGAACGCCTCGACAACCTGGCGGAACTCGTGTCGTCCGCTCGCGATTTCGAGCTTGAATACCAGCCCGATTCTGACCCCGCGCTCGATGCACCAATCGCTGACCGACCGCAGACGGTTCCCCCACTGCTTGCGATGCTCCGTGCCTATCTCGAATCGGTCTCGCTCGTCGCGGACGCGGACACCGTGGATCCTGAGCAGGGTGCGGTCACGATGCTGACTTTGCATGCAGCAAAGGGCCTTGAGTTCCCTGCAGTGGCGATCATCGGCCTCGAAGAAGGCATGCTCCCGCACGTCCGTGCACTCCAGTCTGAACGCGAGATGGAAGAGGAACGCAGGCTCTGCTTCGTCGGCATCACCCGCGCGATGCGGCATCTTCACATGTCGACCGCCAAGTACCGGACGATCCGCGGCTTGTCGGAACGGACGATCCCCAGCAGGTTCGTGTCAGAGCTCAATCAGAAGCACTGCATCTTCAGCGATCAATCCGCGATCGACTCGGGCCTTGCAGGGACCGGCTGGGATGGCGAACCTCGCACCGAGCGGCACATCGTCGAAGAGGATGAATCGGGCAATTCGATCAGCAGGGGCGGCGGAGGTGGCGGAGGCGGAGGCGGGAAGTACCCGGTTGGGTGCCTGGTCCGGCATCCGCAGTTTGGCGTTGGTCGCGTCCGGCAGATCGCAGGCGGCCTGAACGCACGGGCGACGGTCGAGTTCAAGACCGTGGGAACCAAGACGCTCGTGCTCGAATATGCACGTCTGCAGCGGCTTGATGGCGGGGAATGACTCGTAACCACTTCTTGGTGACAGCATCATGGCCATATACCGATATGACCCGCGATCGTTCACCAACGTCATGTACTTTGCAGTGGCTGCGTTCATGCTCGTAGTGACTGCGGAGTACGACAATCCCCGCATGCCGGACCTGAAGTATGGCATACCTGGTGTTGCGATCTTTGCGTCTTTGTCGCTGATGTACCTTGTCGGTCAGTTTCGCCCGCGCGTGCTCGTCGTCAGCGGGCCCGTGATGTGCGTGATGATGGGGTTTGCCTTCGTGCTCGTATGGTCAAAGCACACGGGGATTCATCAGCTCCAGGTTCGAATGCCGCAGGCATATACGTGGATCACGATTGCCACACTCATGATCGGCTGGGGAGTCATCACTGCCTTTGCAGTTACATCCAAGAAGCCGCCGCCCAAGCCTGCTTCTGAGTACTGGGATGTCGAACGACCCAAGGACCTCGCGATTCGCTGCCCTTGGTGCAAATACGATCTCAAGGGTGTGCTTCCCACTGCACGCTGTCCCGAATGCGGAAAGCACGCGCACGGCGAACAGGTAGATGTGTACGAGTACGAACACGCCCGGACCGGGGTCTTGAGCAGGCTGCGCCATGCACTTGATCGCCTGAAGCAAAAAGACCGATGAACATGGTGCCTATTCGTGCCGCATTCTTACGTGGCACCGAGCAAGAACTGCAAAATTCTTGCCGCCGCTAGAATCTGCACCCTCTGCTCCGCCGGTCGGTACGTGGTGGTACGGATGCCCGGGACGCGATCCAGAAATCCCCTGCTCCCCAAGGCCTTGCGGAACCCCGCCAAGGACCCATTTGCCACCGACCGGCCCTGCCCGCGCTGCGAGTACAACCTGCGCGGGCTCAAGCCGGGCATGAACTGCCCAGAGTGCGGGCTTCTCATCGTCACTGCAGCCAAGGCGATGGCGGGCGATGAGAGCCTGACCTCCGCGCCCAGGTGGTATCTCAAGATGCTGGCGTGGTCGCTGTGCACCTGTGCACTCTCGGCCTTCCTGGGCATCTTCGCCCTTATCCAGCAGCGTCCGCAATCGATCAACTGGGTGATCATCCTGGGCATCGTCGCTGCATGCGGATGGATCACCGGCGTGTGGTTCGCCTCGCAGCCCAAGCCGCAGTCAGTTGTGCAGCGTGTCGCGCCGCGCATGCAGATGCGCTACCCACGGTGGGCAGCGCGGCTCACGCAGATCTGCTGGCTCGGGCTCCCGATGGGGATCGGGATCAGCGCCCATCTTGATGCAGCGGCGATGCAGACTGCAGCGATGACGGGTATCGCGTTCGCGCGGCCGGTCATCTCGACTGCACTCCTCTGGGGCGGGTGGATCTCTGCGCTCATCGCGATCTTCGGGATGATCGTGGTCTGCTATCTGCTCGCGGATCTGGCGGAGTGGGCGTCCGACTCATCGCTCGCGGAGCGTTTCGGACTTGCAGGGATCGGGCTGCCCCTTGGCACGCCGATCGCGATCGGTGCTTTCTACACGTACGGCATGTTCGGCCCGATCACACTCCTTGCAGTGATCGCGGGCGTCTTGGGCTGCATCGCGGTGATCATGTCGATGGGCGTGCTCGCCCATGGCGTGGGGCAGCTTGCGTATCTTGCGATCTGGGCGGTGAAGAACAAAGAGACGCAGGAAGAATCGCTCGAAAGGCGTGAGAAGCGCGAACGCGAGTACGACCAGGAAATGATTGATCGCCTAGACCCGACACCGATCGCGCCGCAGCCCGAGTTTGCCAGCCACCGTCCTGCAGCATCACGCCCGCTTGAGCACGAATTCGCCGCACCGCCGCCTCTGGTGCACGATCCATCCGAGCAGCCGCTAGTCATCCCTGCCAACGAGCACATCGTTGAGCGATCCGCCAAGCCGATGCCGTACGACCTTGCAGAGCCGGATGAACCGACCGCGCGATAAGGCACTCCCATCGCTTGCGATCACTTCTGCTGTCTGCTCAACCTCTGATCACTTCTGATCGACCGGCTTGCGTTCAACCGTCAGCGTCGCACGCGTAACGGGCCCCTTCTTGCGCTTGCCGATGAGCGGCAAGCCCGAGGGGAACAGCATCTTCAAGACATGCCGAAGGGCCACGATCGCGATCACCGTCGCGACCCAGAACTGCCAGTCATGGACGGGCAGTGTTCCCATCAGGAGATCCCTGCCATCCGCAGGCCCTGGTAGACGACGAGCGCGGCGACGTACGCCACGACGCTCATCCACCCAAGCTGGAGCATCGCCCACTTGAGCCCGCCCGACTCGCGTGCAGTCACTGCCAGCGTCGGCAGGCACTGCATCGCAAGGACGTAATACACCAGGAGCGACCAGCACGTCGCGATCGTGAAGACCGGCGTCCCATCGTCTCGCTTGGCAGCACCGATCTGTTCGAGAATGCCATCTGCTTCCGAATCTTCCTCGCCCGTCACGATCACGGCCATCGTGGAGACAAACACCTCGCGTGCGGCAAAGCTCGTCACCACCCCCACCGTCAGTTGCCAGTCATACCCCAGTGGGCCAAACACCGGCTGCATGAACCGCCCAAGCTGTCCTGCAAAGCTCCGTGCCTTCGCGTCGGACGCTTCCATGTGATCTGCCTGCGCCTCAAGCTCCGCTGCACGTGCCTCGCGATCGCTGAACGGAGCCGCCTGCGATTCAGTCGACGGCGTACCACGCGTCGAATCATGGATATTCGAATCCGCCAGCCTGCCTTCACGCATCTCTGCAGCCATCATCCGCAGGTTCGTCGCTGCTTCCGGCGGATCGACCTTCGGATACGACCCGAGCCACCACAGCACGATCGAGATCGCCAGGATGTTCGTCCCTGCATTCTTGAGGAACACGATCGAGCGGTCCCACGTCGTGATCAATGCAGTGCGGACGCTCGGGAGCTTGTACGTCGGGAGTTCAAGAATCATCGGGCGCGGCCGCCCGCGAAGCACGGTCTTGCCGAGGATCAACGCGCTGAACAACCCTGCAAGCACCCCCAGCGCATAGCTCCCGATGAACGCAAGAGCAGCAAGCCCCGGCTGATCGCGGAAGAGCAACATCGTCACGAGCACGTACACCGGCAGACGCGCAGAGCACGTCATGAACGGCGCGACCATGATCGTGAGAAGCCTCTGGCGGCGATCGGGGATCACCCGTGCCGCCATGATGCCAGGTAGCGCGCATGCATGCGATGAAAGCAGTGGAATGAAGCTGTGACCCGGCAAACCAAACGGGCCAAGGACGCGATCCATCAGGAACGCCGCGCGCGCCAGGTACCCCGTGTCCTCCAGAAGCGAGATCAGGAAGAACATCAGTGCGATCTGCGGAACAAAGATCACCGTCGCGCCGATCCCGCTCACCACGCCCTGCGAAAGCAGATCCGCGAGGATCCCCTCGGGCATGACGTGCCTGACAAAGCCACTCAAGCCACTGCCAAAGAGTTCCTGAAGCCACGCAGGCTGCCATGCAGCCACCCAGTCGTCACTGCCATCAAAGATGGCCGAGATCCAGTCCATCGGGTACGTCGCGATCTGGAAGACAACGTACAAGAGGCCAGCCATCACGAGCAGGAACGCGACCATCCCCAGGATCGGGTGTGTGAACACGCGATCAAGCCGGTCGGTGAGCTGGCCAAACCGCTGACGTGGCGCGGATCTTGCGGTCGGCGCTGCAGATCCCGCGGCGCCCCCTGCAGTAACCGCAGAAGCCGCCGCAGACCCGCCTGCATCACTCGTCGCTGCATGCCGATGCCCGACGCACAGTGCATACACATCGTCCGCCCACGCTTCGAGACCCTCGCGCGTGCCCGGCGGCGTTCTGCTCGGCACCACTGCGTGCAACAACGCAGCGACGAGCAGGTCCATTCCCTCGCCGCTCCGTGCACAGCACTCCACCACCTTGCATCCAAGCTGACGCTCAAGCTCCGCGGGTTCGATCATGAACCCGCCCCGCCGCGCAAGGTCGATCATGTTCAGCGCAACGACCGTCGGCAGCCGCCGCGAAAGAACCTCGCCGACCAATAGCAAGTTGCGTGCAAGATTGGTCGCATCGACCACCACGCACACCGCGTCTGGCTCACCTGCCTGCTCACCGCGCGGCGCGAGCGTCCCTGCAAGCACGCGTCTGCACAGTTCTGATTCGTTCTGCTCGATGTCGAGCGAGTAGGTGCCCGGAAGATCGATCACGTGCAGGCCCGCGCTGCCCTCTGCACGAACCGTGCCGATCCGCGCGTCCTGCGTTGTGCCCGGAAAGTTGCTCGTCTTATGACGCAGCCCGCACAACCGGTTAAAGAGCGTCGTCTTGCCCGTGTTGGGATTGCCAAGAAGAGCAACCCGCCTGATCCCAGTGACGCCAGGGGAAGTCAGCGTCTCAAGACCAGAACTCTCCTCGCCGCAGCGATCGCACCCGTCCGACATGCCAGGAACCTCTCTTGAAGGCAGCCTCTCACGCCGTCGCGACTGCAGCCATCGGCTCGATCATCACCAGCCGTGCAAGCGAGCCTGCAAGGCCGATCCTGCACGAACATGCATCATCCATCCCGCCGCCGTCATGCCCGCACCCGGCCAGCACCTCGACGATGCACGGCTCACCACGCTTGCACACCCGCACCCGTGCACGGGGCCGGAGACCCATTGCCCGAAGGAGCTCTGCATCCCGCGGATCCAGGTTGTGGTGGCAGACCACCCCGCTCGCCCCGACTGCAGCCTCTGAAAGGCGTACGCGGGCAGGCGCTTCCGCCTTGCATGCACACGAACCGCCGCAGCAGGACGTCACGAGAGGGATTGTTTGTGATTTGGCCGGGTCCACGCACACTCCGGTGAAAGATTGAGATCCTAGCACAGTTGAGAGTTTGTCTCAATGCTCCGCCTGCACGTGAAGAGGGGTGACTTGTGAGGCGTATGCCGGAGGTTCCACCTTTTTGAAGGAAATCGATTAGCACGACTGGCACATCCGGAATCGTGATGCACATTTGGATCGTCTGTGCGGTGTGTGTGGATGGTCGGACTTGCACCGGACCTGGACGAGCTCAAGGCGAGTTCAGGAGGGCCCGGTGGAGGGAGTCCGGTGAATCGCGACCGCACGGTCTGTTTGCAGTCATCGCGGGATCGAACCCCCGCGTGGAATCACGGACACGCTGCCAGAAAGAAGGGTTGAGCCATGCTGGTTACTGATTGGATGCGTTGGTCTGCGTTGTCGGTTCTCCTCGCCTTTGGTCCCGCGCACGCTGCAGGTCGCCGTGCAGAGGTGACCACCGATGATCAGGATCCCTCCAGCGAGATCTGAGAAGCAGGATCTGAGTCACTTCCCGCGTTTGTGACGTGTGATCGCGCGATCGCGAACCTCGTCACACCCCGCGTGTGTTCACATCGAAGAGATCCCGACTGCGGAAACGTTGTCCCACGAATCCGCGAACGGGAACAAGCATTGCACGCCGCACTTCTCTTGCCGCCACGAACGGTCAGAGCGTGCGGCGTGATGCGTTTTGATGCAGGGAAAATGCCTGCCGCGGTCGCTCGATGCCTCATTGCAGGTCAAAGCGGCAACGCATCTTCACATGAAGGATAATTCACTCGCTCAACGACTCGCTGCGTGTAGACGGTTCGCTACTGTGGGATATGCACAGCGATCCTGGACAGCTCTGGCCGATCACCGTGCAGACGATTCTCAGAACGCTTCCCGTGGCACGCATGGTGGACCTTGCGACGCATTACCACATCGCGCTCTCGCCAGATTCGCGCTGGGAAGAATTCAATGCAGCATTACTCGCAGATCGCGCTGTTCATACAGTGCCGGTTCTCCACTTGCTGACTCGGTTTGAACTCGGTGCGGTCTGCAGAATGTCGCACATCAGCGACGAAGGCCCGACGCAGAGCGTCATTGCCCAGTTACTACCGCTCTGCAAGCCATCCACCGATGCGCCCACCCTCGGCGTGTGATCCAGATCTGAGCACAATCCGAGTTGCGTGAGAGGCTTTCTAAGTGCCTTTGCGAGATCCCGTGTACTCGCGGAGGACATCGCGATGCACATGTGCCATCCTGCATTCCCACACCGCGCAGAGTCGCCCCGGTGTATTTTCCCTAGACCACGATCAAAACCCGTGCCCGTTTCAGGGAACATTCCGGCAATGCGTCGAGCACCTCGTCACCATTTCGCTGCATAAACCGCACGATCAGCGCGATTCGCCTCGCATCCTTGATCATTCATGAACGCAATGAATCGCGGGGTCGATACCTATGAAACTTCCCAGGGCCTCGTATCGATCACAGGTTTGCCGGTAACCACGAGACGTGCTGAAGGACGACGAAATGGCTGAGCTACGCGAAATCGGAATACGCGTCGCACTCGATCAGAGCGAGGTGACCCTTGAGGCACCTGCAGGATGCACGCGCGATGCAGCTGCACCTGCCACGCTCGCCAGTCGCATGCGCGGCCTGGGGCTTCTCGTCGATCCTGCGGTCGAATCCGCCCTCGCTCAGTTCTCTCTCGACTATGCGGCCGGTGGGCACCCGCTGCAGCGCGTCGTACTCCGTGCCATACCAGCCGTAAAGGGTGCGCGTGGCAGAATCGACTGGGCACCGGGCTTCGAACCCGACCGTGCAGTCACGATCGAAGGCGCGGGAACGGACCACTATACCGGCAGGACCTACGCCCGCATCGCTGCAGGGACGCATCTTGGCCTGCTCGTGCAGCCCGGTGATGGCACCCCCGGCCGCGATGTGCGCGGCGCGGAGATCGATGGTCGCGGCGAGAGCATCATCTCCCGACTTGATTCATCGATCCGCTCTGATGCGGATGGCAACCTCTCTGCAGGCAAGGATGGCATGCTCATCGGCTTGGGCGGCATGTACCGCATCGCCGATGTGCTTGAGATTTCCCAGTCGGTCGACTTCAACACCGGCCACATCACTGCCGCAGGCGACGTCATCGTGCACGAGGGCGTTCGACCCGGATTCAAGGTCTCTGCAGCGGGCACGCTGAAGATCCACGGTCTTGTCGAAACTGCAGACATCGCTTCGCAGGGCGATCTATCCCTGACGATCGGCATGGCAGGTGCTGGTCGTGGCACCATCAACGCGGGTACGAATGCACGCGTGGGATATCTCGACTCTGTCACCGCGACGATCGAGGGCACGCTCATCGTCGAGCGCGAGCTTGTGAACTCAAACGTCACGATCGGCGGAAGCCTCGATGCACGGGACGCGACGGTCTTTGGCGGCGAGATCGCGGTAACCGATTCGTGCAGGATCAAGACGCTGGGCTCAGAAGCCTTCCGCGCCACGCACATCATGCTCGGTGATGTGCCGCTCCTTGCACGCCAGAGCCTTGAAACGGTCCGTGCACTCAAGGCACTCGACACGAAGCTCGCGCAGCTTGCGGAGAAGGAACGGATCATCCGCCTGAACCCGCGTCTGCGCCCGGTCGACCGCGAGCAGCTCACGGAGATCGCGTTTGAAGTGCAGGAACTTCAAACAGAGCGGACCGAGAAGATGGGGAACGCAGGAGAGCTTCAGAGCGCGGTCCAGGCACGCAGAAAGCTCGATGTCGAAGTCTCCAAAGCCATCTTCCCCAATGTGAAGCTGACAATCGGGCAGTTTGTCGTGACCTTTGATCGCCCGGTGCGCGGTCTGATCCGGATCTTCTGGGATCCCTCGGGCAAGCTGCTTTGTCGCCTCGGCACTGCAGAGCCGCAGCCCCTCGACACCATCGCGAAGGTCGCCCGTACAGCCGATGCATCGCCACCCAGCCGCGCCAAGGCTGCCTGAAAAACGCTTCATACCGTCGATACCTCCGGTCGCTATGCTCCCTTTCAGACCTCGGAAAGGGTTGTCACTGCTTCGGAGTTTCCCGCATGCCTCGTGCCGACAAGAGTGGTTCTGGCCGTCCCTCTTCCCCCGCCTACATCGAGCTCTGTAACCTTCGAAAGCGTGCAGCCACGCTCTCGAGCGTCCAGCGCCTTTTGAGCTGGGACCAGGAAACCTACATGCCTGCAGCTGCAGGCGAGGGCAGGTCTGAACAGCAGTCGGTCATGGCAGGGATCGTCCACAAGGCCTCGACCGATGCACGGATCGGCGAACTCCTGGGCACCTGCAGGAGTGATCCGACGCTGCTTGCCGACCCCGTGATCGCCGCCAACATCCGCGAGATGCAGCGCGATTACGAACTCGCGACCAAGCTCCCCGAAGAGCTGGTCTCGGAGCTTGCCAAGGTCGGCAGCCAGGCACAGGAAGTCTGGAAGTCTGCACGCGAAAAGAGCAACTTCAAGCTCTTTTCGCCGTGGCTCGAAAAGATGATGGACCTGACCCGCCAGAAGGCCAAGTGCTACGGCGCGCCCGAGGGCGGCGAGCTTTACGACGCGCTCCTGGGTGAATACGAGCCCGGCGCGACTGCAAAGGAAATCGAGACGATCTTCACGCCCCTGCGTGGAAGGCTCAGCGACCTGATCTCGCAGATTGCGACTTCAAAGAAGAAGGTCTCGACCAAGATTCTCACGTCGAAGATACCTGCAGACAAGCAGCACGCGTTTGGGCAGCACGTCCTTGAATCGATGGGCTTTGATCTCAAGGCAGGTCGGCTCGACGTCACGACGCACCCCTTCTGCGAAGGGCTTGCACAGGGCGATACTCGCCTGACGACGCGCTACCGCGACGAGAAGTTCACCGATGCGCTCTATGGCACGATGCACGAGATGGGGCACGGGCTGTATGAGCAGGGTCTTCCGAAGGGTGACTATTTCGGTGAACCGATCGCTGAATCGATCAGCCTTGGCATCCACGAAAGCCAGTCCCGCATGTGGGAGAACTTCGTCGGCAGGAGCCGGGCGTTCTGGACGTGGGCGCTCCCCCGTGCGCGCAAGACGCTCGGCGGCTCGCTCGCCAAGGCGACGGTCGATCAGCTCCACGCTGCGGTGAACACCGCCACGCCCAGCTACATCCGCGTCGAGGCAGACGAAGCAACATACAACCTCCACGTCATGCTTCGGTTCGAGATCGAGCGAGGGCTGATCTCGGGTGACATCAAGGTGAAGGATGTGCCGGGCGTCTGGAACGAAACATACAAGCGGCTCTTTGGCATCAAGGTGCCCGATGATCGCCGCGGATGCCTCCAGGACGTGCACTGGAGCTTTGGCCTTATCGGATACTTCCCCACGTACACGCTCGGCAACCTGTATGCAGCGCAGTTCTGGGAGAAGATCAACAAGGACATCAAGGATCTTGATTCGAAGATCGCCAAGGGTGACTTTGCACCGCTCAAGAAGTGGCTGAACAAGAACATCCATGCGCACGGCAGGCGGTACCGTGCAGGCGAGCTCTGCGAGAAGCTGACCGGTAAGCCCCTCTCTGCAGATCCCTTGATGCGTCACCTTGAGGGCAAGCTGCGTCCGATCTACGGAGTGTGATTCACTCCCGCAGCGGCGTATCGGGTGCCACTGCCATGCTGCCCTGAGCATGGCAGTGCGAGCCTCCCAAGGCTCGATTTCCGTGAGTTCATGAAGTCCCCCACCCCTTGCCTCACCCCAGTTTGTTTGGTGTATGCTGATCAGGTCCGTGACGGTCACGGTAATTCACATTCAACGCTCCAACGGAGGTTGTCATGCTCTCGACCGCGCTTGTCGTTCTCCTTGCTGCAGGCCTCACCTCTCCCGCCATGAACACCACCCAGCCCGCTGAGAAGTCCAAGGAGGCCGCGCCTCCGATCGTGACCCCCGCCGCTGCACAGAAGGACCCCACGCCCGCGCCGTCGGACGCGATCGTCCTCTTCGACGGCACGAACCTTGATCAGTGGCAGCACGCAGACGGCAAGCCTGCACAGTGGACGCCCGAAGGCAAGGCAGGCAGCTTTATGACCTGCAAGCCCGGCTCGGGCGCGATCTTCACCAAGCAGAAGTTCGGCAGTGCACAGATCCACGTCGAGTTCGCCACGCCTGACAAGATCGAAGGCAAGGGCCAGGAGCGCGGCAACAGCGGCGTCTACATCCAGAACCGCTACGAGGTCCAGATCCTCGATTCCTACGACAACGAAACCTACTTCAACGGCCAGTGCGGCGCGGTGTACCTGAAGCACGCACCGCTCGCCAACGCATGCAGGAAGCCCGGCGAGTGGCAGACGTATGACATCGTCTTCCATGCAGCCAAGGAAGAGAACGGCAAGGTCGTCTCACCTGCTCGCGTCACGGTGATCCACAACGGCGTCCTGATCCAGGACAACGTCGAGATCGACGGCCCCACTGGCGGCGGCCAGCCCGGCACCGGCGACGGCCCGATCCATCTCCAGGACCACGGCAACCACGTCCGCTACCGCAACGTGTGGATCCGCCCGCTGAAGTGATCGATGCAGACAACCGGATGAATGACAACCGCCGCCGAGCTTGCTCGGCGGCGGTTCTTTTTGGTCTTCAATGGCGAGGACGTGCGACCGAAACGGTCGATTGCATCACGCAGTCGCGGGGCGTGCAAACCTGCCCGACTTGCTCGCAGCGAGGCCGATCGCGCCGAGCATGACGAGCGTTGAAAGGCTCGTCGCGGGGAGCGTCCACCCTGCAGCCTTCAGGCCGTCGTTGGTGAACTTGGGCTTGGGCGAGATGCCAGAGGGGATCACCGAGAGTGCAGCCTGGTACTGCCAGGTGTTCTCGTGGAGCTCACCTTCCTTGGCCTGCTGATAAACCTTGGTCGTGGGGAACGCCAGCTTCTCGTGCTTGAAGCCGCCCTCGGGCTGGAACTCATAGAAGTCAAAGGTCCATGCACGGGGGTTGATGCGACCTGCATACGCGAGCGGGTCGCCCGGGCGGGGCGTGCGCGTCACGACGACCAGTCGCGGCTCGACCTTGTGATTGCGCAGGTCATCATGGAGCTGGTCGACCGACTTACCCATAGCGGAGGTGAACAAGAGGACGCGGAACCACTGCTCGTTGCGAAGAAGGAGCGGAAGCCCCTTCTCGCCCGGCAGCGTCGCCAGGAGACGCTCAGACTGATCGCCGTACGCCACACGGACGTACTCGATGTCATCCTGAAACTCGCTGGTGAGCTGAACCTGCTTGCCCGCGAACTTGAAGTCCTCAAAATCGACGCGCTGGAAGGCGAAGATCTCGCGCGGGTTCTGCTTATGGAACTCCGCGATGCGGCGCGCCATCAGGAAACCCGACACGACCATGGCGACGCACGCCAGGACCGCCACGAGTTTGAAGATGAGCACGCTGCGCTTCATGGTTCACTTCTGCTTCAGTGGCCCGACGAGCCGTGGCTACCCGAGCTGTGACCAGCTCCATGGACATCGCCACCTGCAGGGGCTGCGTCGTACAGGTCAGTCGTCAGGCCCGTCTTTGCACGGCTGACGTTGAAATCGCTGTGATCAGGTGCGTGCGGGCCGTGGTGGCCGTGGTGCTTGATTGCTGCTTCGCGGCGTGCGAACTCTTCGCGGGCAAGCTCCATGTCGCCAAGCTCGGTCGCGAGCTTCTCGAGGTACTTCTGGCGCGCGAAGGCGACGATCGGGCCCGTGACCGACTCCATGATCTTCTCGCCTTGCTCGTTCCTCTCGCCCGTGCTGCGCGAAAGGTTGCCAAGCCCGCCCAGCTGCGCCTCGCGTGCCTTGTAGGGCGCGATCGTGCCGCGGTTGGCAAGGTCAAGGACCGTGAAGCCCAGGAAGAGCGCGAACGCAAAGAGCGTAAAGAGGAAAACGATCGTGTTCAGCGGGTTGTCGTAGCGGAGCTGCATGAAGTAGAGCAGGACCAGCGTGCTCTTGACCGTCGCGATCGAGAGCGCGACCACCACGTTCACCCACTTGGGAAGGATGATCCCGAAGTAGTCCTGGATCCAGATCTCAAACTGGGCTGCACCGACCGTCATGGCCGTGAAGACCAGGAGGATGATCAGCACCGACCGGAGGGTCAGTGCGGACATGATCACGTGGCCGTGACCGTGCCCATGGCCGCCATGATCACCGTGCCCGCCGTGGGCGTCGTGTCCGTGGCCAGTATTTGCGTGTGCAGTCGTGGTGCTCATCGTCGGTCTCTTTGGAACGCTCCGGGGAAAGGTCGCCCGGTGCGGATCATGCTCTCGAACTTCGTGCAGTGCTTCGTATCAACAGGGAAGGCAAACCTGCCAATCAGTGGATGAGGTAGAGGAGCGGGAAGAGGAAGATCCAGATCAGGTCGACCAGGTGCCAGTAGAGGCCGGTCATTTCAACACCGGTGTAGTGCGTCGGGCCGTACATGCCCTTCGAAACCCTGCGGTACACCCAGTAGATCAGGCACATGCCGATGATGACGTGCGACGCGTGGATGCCGGTCGCGGAGTAGTAGACGCTCCACCAGAGGTGCTCGTAGGGATCGCTCGAGAAGGGATAGTTGAAGAGCACGCCCGGACGCTTACCGCCGTAGCCCTCGACGAAGTGGAAGAGGCCGCCGAGTGCGGTCTTGCCCGAATCTGGGTAGTGCGAGAGAGCAGGGTCGAGGAAGAAGAAGTACCCCGACCACTTGGGCGTGTACTCGAACGTGAACTTGATGATGAGGAAGATCAGCCCCGAGAAGAGCGTGACCAGGAGGTTGACCTTGGCACGTGCAAACTGCTGGAGCTGCACGTTGCGGATGCTGGCCGCCATCGTGTAGCTCGAGATGAGCAGGACGACCGTGTTCAAGCTGCCCCACCGCCAGTCGAGATACTGCGACCCGTTGGAGAAGGCATCGGGGTGCAGGATTCGGAAGATGGTGTACGCGCAGAAGAGGCCGGAGAAGAGCAGAACTTCCGTCGCGAGGAAGAGCCACATCCCCAGCTTGACGCCGTCAAACTCCTCCTCCTTGTTACGGAAGTGGTGCGCGGCCTTGTAGTCCTGCCACGGCAGCCGCTTGGCCGGCGCGGGGGAGGAAGAGTCGTGGATCGGAACGGTCGTCATGCCTGTCCTCGTGCTCGAGAGGCTTTGGTCTGCCTGGCGATTCAACGCGGGGAACTCGAAACGGATGTCAAATCCAACTCAAATCCAACACAAACTCAGTGGTGCGCGTGCCCGTGAGCCTTCTCCGCCGCGATCGCCCGTGCGTACGCGTCGGCCTGCTCTTGTGCGTTGGGCACCGGATAGTCCTTGGGATCCCAGCCCGGCGGAAGGATCGTTTCAAAGTCGTAAGGACCGTGATGAACGATCGGTTCCTTGTGGAAGTTGTGGGTCGTCGGCGGGCTTTCGATGTGCCACTCGAGCGTCAGGCCGCCCCAGGGGTTGCGGGGTGCAGGCTTGCCTGCAAGGAGCGAGTGAACAAAGACCGCAAGGCTTCCCATGAAGCCCACGCCCAGGATGTACGAGCCGATCGTCGAGAGCTGGTGGAGGAACTGGAACTCATCCACGTACGACGCATACCGACGGGGCATGCCGCGCGTGCCCAGGACGAACTGCGTGAAGAACGTCAGGTTGAACCCGATGAAGACGATGATCGCAAAGATGATCGCCGCACGCTCGTTGTACATCTTGCCGAACATCTTCGGCCACCAGTGATGGATGCCGCCGACGAAGGCGATGATCGTGCCGCCCATCATGACGTAGTGGAAGTGGGCGACGACGAAGTAGCTGTCGTGGAGGTGGATGTCTGACGAGAGCGTTGCCAAAGGCAGGCCCGTCAGACCGCCGATCGTGAACAGGAAGAGGAAGATCAGGGCGTACACCATCGGGGCCGTCATCGAGATCGAGCCCTTGTAGAGCGTGCCGACCCAGTTGAAGACCTTGACTGCAGTCGGGATGGCGACCAAGAAGGTCAGCGCCGAGAAGACCGTCGCGGCCAGTTCACCCTCCGCGGTAAACATGTGGTGGCCCCACACAAGGAACGAGACTGCAGCGATGCCCAGCGACGCGAACGCCATCGAGCGGTAGCCGAAGATCTTCTTGTGTGCGTGGACCGGGATGATCTCGTTGATGATCGCCATGCCGGGCAGGATCATCACGTACACGACGGGGTGGCTGTAGAACCAGAAGAAGTGCTGGAAGAGGACCGGATCGCCGCCCAGGCCCGGATCAAAGATGCCGACGTGGAAGAGACGCTCGAACATGAGGAGCAGGAGCGTGATGCCGATGACCGGCGTCGCGAGCACCTGGAGGATCGACGTTGCGTACACCGCCCAGACAAAGAGCGGCATGTCGAACCAGCCCATGCCCGGTGCACGGAGCTTGTGGACCGTCACGACGAAGTTCAGGCCCGTCAGGATCGAGCTGAACCCGAGGATGAACGCAGCCAGGACCATGTACACGACGCGCATGTAATCCGCGTCTGTCGTTGTTGAATACGGCGTGTAGAACGTCCAGCCGGTATCGACGCCGCCCATCAGGATGGCCATGACGCCGAAGATCGAACCGCAGACGTAGATATACCACGAGAGAAGGTTCAGACGCGGGAAGGCAACGTCCTTGGCACCGACGAGGATCGGGAGGAAGAAGTTGCCAAGTGCAGCAGGGACGCTGGGGACGATGACCATGAACACCATGATCGCGCCGTGGAGCGTGAATGCACGGTTGTAGAGGTTGTTGTTCTGAGCAACGGTCGCGTCGCTCGCGCCGAGGAACGAGCCGAGCCACTGGCCGGTCGTCTCAGCCTTCATCACGGGCTTGCCTGCAGCATCGACCATCGGCGCGCCGGTTTCGGGGTTGGTCGCCTGGACCTGCTGCGTGCGGACGGGCGTGAGGAGTTCGGTACGGACCGCAAGTGCAGCGACGCCGCCGAAGAAGAACATCATCAGGATGGCGCACATGTACATCACGCCGATCTTCTTGTGGTCGACCGTGGTCGCCCAGTCCCAGATCGTGGTGATGAGCCCACCCTTGGGGGTGAGATAGCTCCCCTCGTCGTGATGTCCGCCGTGGCCTGATGCGGCTCCAAGGGCGTTTGCGTTGCGGTCGTCGATGGTCGCCATAACTGCCGGCTCCGTTGCTGTCGTCATGCACCGGCGTTCGTCTCTCGACGAATGCCGGGGTAGGTCAAACTCACTTCAGGGTCTTCATGTACTCGATGATGCCGTTCATCTGGGCTTCGGAAAGCTGCCCTGCGAAGCTCGGCATCGCGTTGGTGTACCCGGCCACGACGTGCTTGGCGGGGGTGAACACCGACTCACGGATGTAGGTTGCAAAGGCGTCGGTGTTGGCCATCTCTTCTGCAGAGTGGCCCGAGCCGTCGGTGAAGGCGACTGCACGGCCGTAGATGCCCTTCCACGTCGGGCCCGTGTTCTTGTTGCCGTCGATGGTGTGGCAGCTTGCGCACTTGCTCACCCACTGGCGGCGGCCAAGCTCGACCGGATCGACTGCATCGACCCACTTGGTGATCGCCGCGTGGTATGCAGCCTCGGGAACGACGCGGACGATCGCGGCCATTTCCGAGTGCATGTCGCCGCAGTATTCGGCGCAGAACACGAAGTGATCGCGGTACTTGGTGCCGTCGGGGAGCGTGCCGGTCGACGAGGTTTCGAGCTTCTCAGCCTTGAACCAGTAGCTGGTGTACCGGTTGGGGATGACGTCGACCTTGATGCGAAAGTCGGGGATCCAAAACGAGTGAAGCACGTCGGTCGAGATCATCCGGAACTTCACCGGCTTGTCTTCAGGGACATAGAAGACCGGGACGTCGGTCGCGCCGACGTGCTGGGTCTCAGGAGTTTCCGCGCCGTTGGGATATGTGACGCCCCAGCTCCACTTGCGGCCGACGAGCTTGAGCTCGATCGCATCGGGCGGAACCGAAACGCGGGAGATGTAGCCGTGGAAACCCTCGAAGAACATGTACGCAAAGAACGCGAGCGGCACGATCGACCACGCGAGCTCGAGGATCGTGTTGTGCGACGGGCTGGGCTGCGCGATCGTGCCCGGCACCCTGCGGTACTTGAACGACCACCACACCGTGATCGCGATGATCGGGATGAACACGATCGTCGAGATCCAGAAGATGTACATGAAGATCGAGTCGACCGCGCGGACGCCATCTGCCATCGGCGCGGAGCCAAGGCCGCTCCGACGGAAGATAAAGTCGTGCGCGATGTCGCCCAGCGTCGCCGAGCCGAGCGGCGACTGGATGAACGATGCAGCGGACTGGAGGTGCTCTGTCGTCGTCATGCCACTGGTCCCGTCACTGAAGGTCCGCCGGGCGTTGCGCCCCCTGCGGTGTTCGTCTTTGCCTGATTCAGAGTCGATGCACCTGCCCTGCGCGAGGCAGTGCGCCTTCTCAGCATTTCCGAGAGCCTCAGGCCCCCGATCAAACCAAATACACCGATCACCGCCACCACGCCGCCGATCTTCATGACCCGCACGGCCTGGATCGTGTACTTCCCCGCGCGGGGGTCGTACACGTAGCAGTAGTTCATGAAATAGTCGCCGATGCTCTTGGCGAGCTTGCCCTGCGATGCGTCGAGCAGCGCGAGCTTGATCTGCGTTGACGGATACTCAAACCCGTAGATGTAGCGGGAGATCACGCCTTCGGGCGAAATCACAAACAGCGCCACTGGGTGCGAGAACTCGCCGTTCTCGATCTTGCGGTACGGGAATCCGACCGCGTTGGCGAGCTGGCGCGTCGCGTCGACGTTGCCCTCGTGGAAGGCAAAGCCCGCGAGCACTGCAGGGTCGCTGGCACGCTCATAGCCCTGGACCGCACGGCTCCGTGCACCCTTGGCAATCGCCTGCGTGTCGTCAGGATCGAAGCTGAAGCTCAGGAAGTTGAAATCCTTCCCTGCAGTCAGGTCGATCTTGGCGAGCGATTCGACGAACTTGTCCGCAACGATCGGGCACACGACCGGGCAGCTGTAGTACCCGATCATGATGACTGCAGGCTTGGGCAGCTTCCCTGCTTCAAGGCGACCCGTCGCTGCAGGGAAGTAATCGCCCAGCGTCACCTTTGTCCCATCGACGGTGATGAACTCAAGCTCCATCGGGAGCTTGGCGCCAAGACGCTCTTCGACCTCAAGCCCGCGCACCTGGGTGGGAAGCTGGTCTGATGGCGGCGGCGCGTCGATCGCTGGGGGAAGCGACTTGCCTGGCACGTCTGCAGCGGGAGCAGTTGCGTCTGCAGGCTGGGCACGAAGACACGGCGCGACCGTGCACACGGCCATGGCCGCGGCAAGCATCAGTCGGGTTGTGCGTGTCTTGGTGTTCATCTGGCGTGCTTTGAACGTGCTTCAAATCTCAACTGAAACAAGCTGCTTGCAATCACTTGGGCTGGGGCGTTCCGCCGTAGTTCTGGATCACGCGGTCAAATGCAGAGTCGATCGGCATCGAGACCTTGGACTGGTCGGGCGCAACCCACTCGAAGTTCGCAAGGCTGCGCTGGGCTTCCTGGCTCGCTGCCTGGGCCTCTGCAGAGAGGCGGAGCGTTGCTTCGTGTTCCTGCGTCTGGGCGATGCCGCCGACGTTCGAGACCGTCCGGTAGTAGTAGACGACCACGATGCCGACGAGGGCTGCAGTCACCACGCTCAGGACGATGAACGAGGCAAAGAGCACGAACGGATTGGCGACTGCAGTGTGCGCGTTCTGCGGTGCACCCTCGATCGAAAGATCGTGCTGGTGCCACGAATCAACGTGCTCGTGCTCGACGGGGGTTTCGTGTGCAGCTGCCATGCATCGCCTCTTCTCGGGTGACATTCCGGCCTTCACCAGAATCCTGCCACACCGGATTCATTACTGTATGACGGGACTACCAACCGGACACCCACGACGGGGACTTCACTCATGCCCAACCCAAACTCGCCTTACACGTAGTTCTTGTGCTCCAGTGTTTCGTGCATGTACGGGTCGTTGACCGCGACCAGCACACCAGAGGAAACCTTGCGGATCACCAGCGCCACGAAGACTGCGACCACGCCAAGGACGCCCAGGACGTCGACCCACAGGCCGCCAAGGCCGATCTTGTCTGCAGAATCGGTCGTGGCGTAAACCATGGGACGGACGATCCAGAACATGTCGACAAAGTGCGCGACCAGTGCCCACACCGCCATCGTCATGATGAGGGCAGGGACCTTCTTGACCGGACGGAACAGGAGGATGATGAACGGCACAAGGAAGTGGCCGAAGATCAGGAAGTAGAAGACGTACTGCCAGCCGCCGGTTTTGCGTGCCTCGTAGAAGGCGGTTTCTTCCGGGATGTTGCTGTACCAGATCAGGAAGTACTGGCTGAACGCGATGTAGGCCCAGAAGACCGTGAACGCGAACAGGAACTTGCCCATGTCGTGGTTGTGCTCGTCGGTCACGACGCCTTCGAGCTTGCCACGCTTGCGGAGGAGCGCGTGGATCAGGATGCACGTCGCCATGCCTGAATATGCACTGCCCGCGAAGTAGTAGACGCCCCACATCGTGCTGAAGAACTTGAAGTCGGTCGCCATCAGGAGGTCGAACGACCCGAACGCGAGCGAGAGGGCGAAGATCAGCATGCCCCACGCGCTCGTGAAACCTGCACGTGCGCTCAGCTGGCGATCGCCGGTCTTGTCCTGAAGGAGGCTCAGGCCCGTCATGCGACGGGCAAGGAACGTCCAGATCAGCACGTAGAGAATGACGCGGACATAGAAGAAGCCGGGGTTGAGCCAGGCTGCCTTCTTCTGAAGGATGTAGTCGCCCTGGAACTTGTCACCCATCCACGTAAAGAGCGGATGGCCAAGCAGCAGATCGGCGATGCAGATCGCGATCACGCCAAGCCCCAGGAAGGGAACAAGGCTCGCGACGTTCTCCTGCTGACGCTTGATCGCGGCGCTCCACCCTGCACGGACCAGCGAGTGAAGCAGGACGTACCACAGGTTGCCAAGCACGATCGCAAGGCAGCCCATGACGCCGATGTGGAGTGCAGAGAGCGAGTGTGCACGCCCGTGCTCGCCGAGCATCGTCGAGCCGAACGCGCAGATGCCGATGCCGATCGCCCCTGCACCAAGAAGTGCAGTCGAGAGAGCCTTGCCGGTCCCCGCGGGGAGCGTGATGTTCTCTTCGCGCAGGAGGTGGGCACGGTCAGGACCGTGGTGGTCGTGACCCGCGGCCGCTGCGTGGTAATGCGAGGAAGCGCTGCTCACTGCTGACCTCCGCTGGTGGGTGCTGCCGGTGCTGGTGCGGGAGTAGGCGCAGGGGCCGCCGGCTTGCTGCGGTTCAGCGCTTCGCGCTGGGTCTCGGGAATCGATGGATCACTGATCGAGGTGCCGCGTGCGACCTGGAGTGCACGGATGTACGCGACGACCGCCCATGCATCACGCTCCGAGAGAGCATGGCCGTAGGCAGGCATCTTGTTGTTGCCCTGTGCATCCCACAGGCCGTTGCGTGCAACGTCAAAGATGTGGCCGTCAAGAGCAGTCAGCGCGGCTCGCTTGCTCGTCTGCTTGGTCGCCTCATCAACAAAGTCTTCCATCGCCCCGGGCTGGTACTTGGGATCGTGGAACGTGGGGAGTGCGTACGACCAGTTCTTGCCGACCATGCCCTTGCCGTCGCCAAGGTAACCGTGGCATGCAGCGCAGTAGATGTCGTACTTCTTGTGCCCGAGCTCGAGCATCTGGCGATCGACCGCGACAGGGATCTTCGTCAGGAACGCACCGCCCTCACCCTTGCCGGTGTAGAACGCGTCGTCTGCCTTGAGGAAGTCCTGGCGCTGCTCCATCCAGTGACGGGCCCACGCCTTGTCCGCGCCCATCTGCTCTTCGGTCATCGTGAAGTTCACGCGGCCGAAGGGCACTGTGTTCGCAACAGGACGGCGCATCATGCGGCCGTCGGCGAAGAACTCAGAGCTGCCCTGCGGACGCCACTTCATCTGGTTGTCGAGGTCGGGGAAGAACTCGCGCGGACGCTTGTCCTCTCGCCCGCCGCGGCAACCCGAGAGCGGAGCGATCGCGACAAGCGCCGCCATCCCGATCAGCGCCATCGCGCCGAGCCGTCCTGAGTGTGTCGTCGTGTTCATCATCGTTCCAGCTCGATTCAAGTCTCAGGCACATGCAAAAGCATGTCCCTGCATGGCTCAGTGGTGGTCGTTCTCTTCCTTGACGGGTTCTGGCTCTTCTTCAACCAGGTCAACGTTCATGCCCCCCGCTGCTTCCAGCAGATGGCGCGTCTTGTCCTGGTCAAACTTCTCGTCCGCGGCCTCGATGCAGATCATGAACCGGTCGTCGCTGCACCGCAGGAAGCGGTCCTTGCGAAGCAGCGGGTGGTTCCACATCGGGAGGCGGTTGAAGATCAGCATCCCGAAGATCGCGGTGAATGCAGCAGAGAGAATGCCAAGCTCGAACGTGATCGGGATGAAGGATTCCCAAGCGTCGAACGGCTTGCCCTGGACGAGCATCTTGTAATCGACGCCCGACATCCAGTACTGCATCAGGAAACCAAGCGACGCGCCCGTCAAGCCGATGCAGGCAATCAGGATCGGAAGCTTGGTCCGCTTCACGCCCATCGCCTCATCGATCCCGTGGATCGGGAACGGTGCATAGAGGTCCCAGCGGGTGTACCCCGCGTCGCGAACCGCCTCTGCAGCACGGTAGATGTCTGCAGGGGTCGCATACTCGGCGACCATCCCGTGGATCGGGACGCCCGAGGCAGTCGTGTAGATCGTGCCGGTGCTCTGGCGAGCCATATCAGTGTCCTCCCGTGTGGGCGCTGCCCGTGTGTGCAGCGCCGTGGCCGTCGCCGTGCCCATCGGGATGATGGTGCGGGCTGGCCTGGGGCAGAACCGCCTTCACTTCCGACATCGCGAACATCGGGAGGAAGCGGGAGAAGAGCAGGAAGAGCGTCAGGAACACGCCGCACGAACCCACGAAGATCATGATGTCGACCAGCGTGGGCGTGAACATGTGCCACTCGCCCGGGAGGAAGGCACGGTGGAGGCTCGTCACGATGATGACGAAGCGCTCGAACCACATGCCGATCGTCACGAGGAACGCGACCCCGAAGATCACCAGCGGGTTGCGCCGGAGCGACTTGAACCAGAAGACCTGGGGGCTCAGAACGTTGCACCCGATCATCGCCCAGTACGCCCACCAGTACGGTGCGTACCGCTCGCCCTCGCCCGCGAGGAACGGAGGCATGAGACGGTTATAGAGGAACACTTCCTGCTCGTACTGGCTGCCCGAGTACCAGGCGATGAAGAATTCCATGCCGTACGCAAAGCCGACGATCATGCCCGTCGCCAGGATGATCTTCGACATGTTCTCAAGGTGCCGGAGCGTGATCAGGTCACGCATGTAGGGGAACAGCACCCGGAACGGGATCAGGAGCATGAGCACCATCGCAAAGCCGCCAAAGATGGCGCCTGCGACGAAGTAGGGCGGGAAGATCGTCGTGTGCCAGCCGGGCAGGACCGACGTTGCGAAGTCGAACGAAACGATCGAGTGCACCGAGAGAACCAGCGGCGTCGAGATGCCTGCCAGCACGAGGTATGCAGCCTCGTAGCGGTGCCAGTGACGCGAGCTGAAACGCCAACCGAGGCTGAGGAACCCGTACACCAGCGTCCTGACCCGATCGATCCGCAGCGGGACGAACGGCAGGACCGTCGCGCCGTTGGGGTTGCGACGCAGACGTGCATCCGCGCGGTCGCGGAGCGTCGCAAGGTCCGGGATCATGCCCATGTACCAGAACAACGCAGAGACTGTTCCGTACGTCGAGACTGCAAACACGTCCCAGAGCAGCGGCGAACGGAAGTTCGGCCAGATGTCGTTGGCGTTGGGAATCGGGAACAGCATCCACGCCATCCACTGACGGCCGATGTGAATGCCCGGGAACGTCGCCGCACAGATAACGGCGAAGATCGTCATCGCCTCTGCAGAGCGGTTGATCGCCGTGCGCCACTTCTGCTTCAGGAGACACAAGATCGCCGAGATCAGCGTTCCTGCGTGGCCGATGCCGATCCAGAAGACGAAGTTGGTGATGTCCCACGCCCAGTCGACCTGGTTGTTCAGACCCCAGGTACCGATGCCCGTGATCACCAGGTACGCGATGAACACGCTGCCAAGGCCGGCGACCGAACCTGCGGCAAGAACCGCAGGCAGCCACCAGCGTGCAGGCTTGTTCTCGATGTACCCGCAGACGATGTTCGTCACATCGCCAAACGAGCGGTTGCCCAGGACCAGCGGGGCACGTTGGCCTGGCTCATCCACGAGCGAACCGTCGCCGTTGCCGCTGGGGGGCGGCGTCGGGTGAGCGGAGAGGCCAGCCAGCCGGCGTGCCGTTGCTTCATCGGGGTGCATGGCGCTACTCATGCTTTGACTCCAAACGGCGCCGCCGCGGTCTTAAGAACGTTGAGCGACAATGCGTATCCCTTGTCCTGGAGCATCATGCGGCGATCCTTGCGGAACGTCGCGTCGGTGTGCTTGTCTTCCCCGTGCGAATGGTCGTGCCCGTCATGACCATGGCCATCGTGGCCGTGGCTGTCGTGCCCGCCGCCATGGTGCTCCATGGGATCGTGCTCCGACGGACGAATCCGCTCGTTGGGGTTGTTGATCCGGGCCATGTGGCTCGTGCGCGGACGCGTGTTGATGAAACCAAGCAGGAGGTAGGCACGGCCGTGGTTGCGCTGGCTCGTCACGCGAGACGTGGGGTCCAGGATGTCGCCAAAGACGATCGCGTCGCTCGGGCAGGCCTGCTGGCATGCGGTCTGGAAGAACCCGTCGGGAACCTTGTCCATGTCCTGCAGGCGGCACTCATGCCGTGCAGCGTTGATCCGCTGGATGCAGTACGAGCACTTCTCCATCACACCGCGCGAGCGGACCGTGACGTCGGGGTTCTTCTGCATCCTGCTGATCTGGTCGAGCTTCTCGCGAAGGCGCGGCGGAATAAGGTTCACGTTGATCTTGTTGTGATCCGTCGAACCGCTCACCGTCGTGCCAAGGCCGCTGTCGGGCAGGACCTTGTCGAGGATTTCCTTGCCGTAGAAGTCGCCGTTGAAGCGGGTCACGCCGTAATCGAAGTAGTTGTACCGGCGCACCTTGTACGGGCAGTTGTTCGCACAGTACCGCGTGCCGATACAGCGGTTGTACGTCATGTAGTTGATGCCCTCAGGCCCGTGGACCGTCGCGTTGACCGGGCACACCGTTTCGCACGGTGCGTTCTCGCAGTGCACGCAGGCCACCGGCTGGTGGATCATCTGCTCGGGCGTCTGCATCGTCGGATCGCCCGTGAAGTAGCGATCGACGCGGATCCACAGAAGCTCTCGACCCTTTGCAGTCTCGATCTTGCCGACCGAGGGGATGTTGTTCTCAGACTGGCAGGCAACCGTGCACACGCCGCAGCCCGTGCACTTGCCAAGGTCGATCGTCATGCCCCACTGCTGGCCCGTCGCGAACTTCGAACCAGGAGCAGCATCACCCTTCGACTTGTTGTACGGGTTCTCGTAGATCGACACGTTCGGAGGCGTGTGCGAAAGCTCGCCCATGCGCTCCGCGAAATTCAGCGTGCCCGGCGTGCCGTAAATGTTGTCCGCGTCGTCGATGATCTCGTCGCCGTGCTTCTTCCACCACTTGAAGTCCGCCTGGCGGACGATCGACGTCCTGCCTTCGAGCGACCAGTGGTTCTGCGTGCTGGCGATCATGTACGAACCCGCTGCACGCTCGATCGTCGCGCCCTGCGCGATCCACGGGCGAACGCTCGAGCGGACCGGCGTCACGTCAAAGCCGACGCCGTCGCCGACGCGACCGCACGAACGACGGCCATAGCCGAGCGTCAGCAGGATCGTGTTGTCGGCCATGCCCGGCACGACCCAGAAGGCCATCTCGACGCTTCTGCCATCGAGCGTGATCTTGAACATCCGTGCCTTGGGGAACTCCCCATGCGTGTACGGATCGGTCGGATCGTTCATCACGCCAAGCTGCTTGGCGGTCGCGGGGCTCACGAGCGCCGGGTTGTCCCACACGACGCGCGTCGCGTCCTGCGGAAGCTCCTGGAGCCACGGAACGTTCGCGAACCTGCCCGCCCCGATCGCGTTGACCATGAAGGCAACGTCGAGGCTCGTCTCGCTTGGCTCGCTCGAAGCAAGCGCCATCGGCGCAAGCGACGCGGCGGTCTCTGCGATCTTGAGCGCGGGAGCTTCGCCTGCCTTGCCAGAACCGAGCACAAGACCGTCGTGCAGAGCCGAACGCCACTTCTTCTCAAAGCCGACTTCGCCGAGCTTGCGACGCCACGTCGAGCGGACGATCTCGTACCCGTCGATCTTCGCGCCACCGCGATCATCAGACGCGAGAAGCGCGAGAAGCTCGATCTCGCTCATCGGCTGCTGTGCACCGGGCTCTGACGCACCGTAGAGCGGCGCGATCATCGGCTGGATCGGCGAGACCGTTCCATCAACTGCTTCAACGTCTGACCACGACTCAAGCTCGTGCGTCCCGTTCAAGGACCACGTCGAGCCTGCTGCAGTCTCGCTCGAACCAATCGACATCGTGATCGTCTGCCCGACCTTCGCGTGTGCAGCTGCAAACGCAAGATCTGCAGGCGCGTCGTACGCGGGGTTCGCGTTGATGCACACCAGCGTGTTGATCTTCTTGGCGTTGATGTCGTCGACCACCGTGCGAAGCTGGCCGTTCGAATCAGCAGCCTCGTCCTCAGTCATCGGGAGATATCGAACGACGTTGCCGACCGACTGGAGCGCGACGTTCATCGCGTGGGCCAGTGCATGGACCTCTGCAGGCTGCGAAGGACCTGCAACAACCACCGAGCCGCCGCGGTTTGCAGCGTCAAGGAGATCCATCGCGACTTCGTCGATGAAGCTGCCGCCGCTGGCGACCTTGGGGTCAATGTCGTTGCCCGAGGGGGTCTTGGCCATCACCGCGTCGATCAGTGCCTGCGAGCCGGCGATCTGCGACCTGCTCAGGATCTGGCGTGCGAGCGCGACCGCGAACGCAGCGACCCTGCTCGGCGCGACACGAAGACGATGATCCGCCTGGCCGCCCGTGATCGAGAAGCCCGGCTCGACCATGTAGAGACGCGACATCGACTGCTTGGTCGTCTGGACGTCGCGCGTCTTTGCCCACTCTCGTGCGTGCGCGAGGCCGTTGGCCTCCGTCACCGTGTTCAGGAAATCGCGATCGAGCGAGACAACGACCTTGGCCTTCGAGAAGCTGTACAGCTCGCGCATCGGCGCGCCGAACGCAAGGCGAGTGCCCTCGACGGCGCCGCGCGAGTCCATCGCGCTCCAGCTCACCCAGCGGGCCTTGGGCCACTTGGCGAGGATCGCGGCCTTCATCGCGTCGCGCGTCGGGCTGGTCTTCTTGTCGACGACGATCGCCACGCTCGCGCCCTGATCTGCATCAGCGCCACGGAGGTTTTCGACCGTCCATGCACGGAAGTCGTCCCACGTCGCCTCGACCTGGCCACGCGAGGGATTCTTGAACTGGGGGAACTTCAGCCGGTCAGGGTCGTAGAGACCAAGAACATGCCCCTGGCTCCACAAGGAACTCTTGCCCTGGTTGCCCGGATGGAGGGGGTTGCCCTCGATCTTCGTCGGCCTGCCTTCATGCGTCTCGACCAGGAGACCTTCCGCGCCGCCGCCGATCCTGCTCATCGACGTCGCGTAGAAGAGCGGCTTGCCCGGGATGATCTCTTCGGGAACGTTCTTGCTGAACGGGAGAATCTTCTGCTCAGGCCTGCGGCAGCCGGGGATCGTCGCCGCACCTGCAAGCGCCACCGTCGCGCCCATCAGCTGAAGGAACGCACGGCGCGAGCCCGAGAGAAGCTCCGAGGCACTCGCGGGGAATTCACGCTCGACAAAGTCGCGGAAGTCCGGAGTGTCCGCAACCTCATCGAGGCTGCGCCACACCTGGGGCTGGCCCTTGCCGGCGGTCTGCAGCACGCGCTTCGCGCTTGCGAGCTCCGCCTTGGAAGGCATCTTCTTCTCGCCCTTGGTCGTCGAATGGCATTGGTCGAGCATGGGAGTTACCAACTAGCACTTCGAACCAGAATCGATCACAGAACCGCATTCAACCGTCGCACCGATCTCGCATCTGGCCCCTGCATTCGTGTCTTCACGAGTGCCTGATCCCCGATGCCCAGTGCCCCGTCTTTCTCAGTAATGACACGCGCCGCAGTTCTCTGGCGGCGTCAGCTTGATGTTCTCAAGCAGCTTCGCTGCGTCCGCGACGTGCTCTTCAGGCTTGGTCAGGCGAGCCTCGACCGCGATGAGCTTGGTCACCATGTCCTTGGGAACAAGGAAACGCTCGGGCCGGTCGTTGTCCGTCACCGCGCGGTGGCAGTCAAGACACCAGCTCATGCTCAAGGGCTCTGCATGGAAGACCACGGGCATGCCCATGATCTGGCCGTGACACGAGTAGCAGCTCACGCCCGCAGCGATGTGGACGTTGTGCGGGAAGTTGCGCACATAGTCGGGGAGCTTGTGCACGCGCTGCCACGCGATCGGCTCATCCTTCTGGTATGCAGCGCGGATGAACTCGGTCTTTTCCTTGTGATCAGCGAGCTGGAACTGGTTCAGCCGGTTCTCGGCATGACACCCGTAACAGACGTGCACCGGCGGAATGTTCGCCTCTGCACTCTCTTCGATCTTGCTGTGGCAGTACCGGCAGTCCATGCCGAGCTTGCCTGCATGCAGCTGGTGATTGAACCCGCCGCCCGGCTGGATCGGCATGTACCCGACGCGCCAGAACTTCGGCGTCGCGTAGTACCAAAAGCCACCAATCGCGGTCAGCACACCGCACACCGCTCCGACCGCCACCATCGGAGGCAACTTATTCATCCACTTCGGGAAGATCACGGACACAGGCGTGTCTCCTGAATCGATGCCAAAATCGATGCCAACCCACACTCACCCGCTCAATGCCGCGTGCTTGAATGCACCCGACACCGACCGACCGGACCCTGAAAGGGGCCCAATGTACCTAGTTCACCATTCTCGTGCGCCGGAATGGATTGCTGTAGTACCGGAAATTTGTGCCTGCTTACCTACGCTGTCAAGCTTCTTGTACTGTCTGACAGCAACTGAGAACGATTCTCAATACACGGTGGACCCATGGAACCAACCCCGACGCCCCCCACCACCCCTCCCGCGACACCCATCCCTGCTCCCACTTTTGAGCCCAACTGGTCCCCCACGCCCATCCGTTCGGGCGGCATCATCGTC
>JAESFU010000235.1_pt1 | contig 58657 bp, 50 predicted proteins | sample 9269461 | NCBI WGS metagenome assembly JAESFU01 (sample SAMN14502556, study PRJNA617107) | algae metagenome | isolation source: Stenomitos rutilans HA7619-LM2 and co-occurring heterotrophs from cave walls | place: USA: Waikapalae cave, Hawaii | collected 2009-07-28
GTGGTGCGCAACAAAATAATATATCGAATGTTTGCAGTGATTAAACGTCAAACCCCGTTCGTAGACGAATATTTAACTGCGGCATAAAAAATTTGCCCGATTCATGACCTTAGAATACGGGGGAAGGACACCCCGGCATAGCCGGGGTGACTGGGGGTGGATTACATATAATATGCTTCACGTTCGCAACCCTCATATGCAAATCACATCGACGCTATATGTAATTCTCTTTACTACTGCTATAATTTGTTCATGTTCCGAACCGCCCATACCCCCTGAATTCAAAGCAAATGCCCACACATCCGATAGCATTCTTAAAGAAATTCCCCCGGATAGGTTAACCCCGGAATACAAAGATTTAGCTGCTACAATTCTCGACAAACTGAATTTACCGTCAATTGAAAATGGTGTTGATGGATTCGAACTTCGGGTATGGATTGCTGTAAATCAACAGGAACATTTGGTCATAGTTCGTCAGGTTGATTCAGTTTGGTCTGCGGATGTATCAGAGCTGACATTTATATACGACGATGAATATGATTCATTGTTGACAATCGCACGAATGAAAACAGGCAAAACCCCTTCATCAGGATGGCCGGGATTTCTACAAAAGCTTGTCGACACTGAGATTTTGAAACTTCCAGACTTCCGCCAAGTAGTTACTGACTATGCACTCCCCACCGATGCTGGCGGAGTGACCGTAGAATGGGCAAATCGAAATAAATACCGGATTTTCTCATACCCCGATTTGGAATCAACGCAGACGTTATCAGCACACGCTGCTAAAATGGAAAAGGCGATACGAATGCTGGAACAAGAGTTGAACTTCAAACGACCGTCTTTATACTGAATTTCTTCATATAACTTTTCCCTTTTCACCCGCCTAAGCTAACGCTAAGTCGGGCAGGCTTTTTACTTTTTACTTTTCACTTACCAGCTTTTCCCCTCTCCATCTCCCTCTCCACACTCCATTTGCCAGCGCCTGTAATCATAAATAAAACGCAGAACAATACAAACAAAAACGGATGCTGATCCTCCATCCACACTTTACCTCCGCCGAGTCCGAATGCAATGCCGAGCATCGTAAGTGCGAGAAGCAATGCTGCCGGCCGTGTTAAGAATCCGATCATCAGGAAGATACCTGCTACCAGCTCCAAGCCCTTTCCAATCCATGCCGAAGCGGTTCCACCCGGAAACTTGTCCTTTGTCAACCAATCAGAATATCCTTTCATTTTTTCAGCATCAAACACTTCCCAGCCATGGTAAACCATCAGGAATCCAATGATGATGCGCGTTGCGCCGATTGCGTGATCGGTATATCTGCTAGTTGAAGAAAGAATGCCGTTTGCCATGAAGGGGTTTACCCGAATATACGCATTAGCTCATTTTCTGTAACTTACCTGAAACCATAAAATAGCACACGATGAACATCAGTGAACAAAACGACGGCAAGCATGGTTTGTTTTATGTAATGGAAGACGGCAAGCGACTTGCTGAGATGGATTTTGTTTTTGCAAACAGCGACATCATGATCATCAACCATACGGAGGTGGATGAGAAGCTTGAAGGAAAAGGTGTAGGCAAACAATTGGTAAGTCATGCGATCGAATATGCGCGGGAAAAAAATTTGAAGGTGATTCCACTTTGCACCTTCGCTAAGTCCGTCATCGACCGGACACCCGAGTACCAGGACATTTTACATCATCAATAAATGGATCCGAAAAACATAACGAAGCGCTACAGCAATGACGACATAACAGTTGTATGGAAACCTTCGGCGTGCATACATTCAACCATTTGCTGGAACCAGACCATGGGATTACCGGAAGTGTTCAACCCGCGCGAGCGGCCCTGGGTGAAGATCAACGGTGCATCAAGTGATCGCATCATCGAGCAGGTGCAAAAATGTCCAAGTGGTGCATTGACGTTTTACTACAACGATGCAACGAGTTCTGAGCCGGTAAGCATCGAAACGAAGGTTGAAGTGATGCCGAATGGCCCCCTCCTCGTGTATGGAAACATTGTGGTGAAGGATCATCACGGTGTTGAGTCGAAGAAAACAAAGGTCACTGCTTTTTGCCGCTGCGGATTGTCGGGCAACAAGCCGTATTGCGATGGCTCGCACATCAGGGCGACCGGTTTGGAGAATACAGCTTCGGAACAATAACAGCTACAACATTGGATGATCTGCTTTCAGCTGTCAGCTATCAGCCTTCAGCCTTTAGGCGCACAATTTCGAACTTCAAATCGTTGCAACAACTTGTAGTTCGGTGATTCGGCCGCTGACAAATCAGTTTAAGGGGAAAGCGTTACTTTTGGCACCCTTTGGAGAGGTGTCCGAGTGGCTGAAGGAGCACGCCTGGAAAGTGTGTATAGGGGAAACTCTATCGCGGGTTCGAATCCCGCCCTCTCCGCCAATTCAATGAATGTCCCCGTTTACGGGGCGTTTTTGTTTCGAGGCGCGTGCAAAGCTTGCTTTGCAAAGCGCTGAGGACCAAAAACGCGAGTGAGCGAAGCGAACGGACATTTATTGAATTGAACCCTCCCCTACGGGATCGCCGCAGGCAATCCCATGCTCAGCAGAAGCACGCAGTGCTGCACTGTCTTGCGGTCTTAAGCCCCTTTCTAGGGATCAGCGCAGGTAATCCCGCCCTCTCCGCCAATTCAACAAAGCCGCGAAAGCGGCCATTTTTATTTACGAGCGTCCAAAGCTTGCTTTGGTAAGCGAGTGAACAAAAATGGTAAGGCCCGGAGGGCCGGCTTTGGTGAATTGAAGCCTCCCCCGTCCCGGGATCAGCGTAGCTAATCCCGCTTGCTTTCTCACTTCATCGTCCCCACTGACCACATATTCCCCGCAAAATCCTTGAAAGTACCTCTCCGATCAGGATCACCTTCGCGTTCCGATGGCGGCTCCACTTCTTCACAACCATATGCAATTGCACGGTTGTAAACCGCATGTACATCCGGCACATATACATGCATCACCAACTGGTTGGGTGGAAACTTCTCCGAAGCATCGCCCGCCATGATTATTGAATCATCAATGCGAACCTCAACATGCATGATCGTCCCATCCGGCATATCATAACGTCGCTCTTCTTTACCATCAAACACCACAACCAGCATGTCAATTAGCTTTTGCGCTCCTGCAACAATGAAATAGGGCGAAACTGAATTGTAGCCTGCTGGTTTAAATTGGTTCATAGCAACGTTTCTTCATGGTGTTCCATCTTCGTATGTTCGTTCCTCGCCCGAATCAATGCAAATCTTTAGACTGATGCGCTCATATACATGTCCCGGTATCACGCGCCCACACACTCCCTTCAGCAATTCCCGCAGTAAACTTTTTTCGTTACGCGAACTTTGGCTTCGTACTCATACTTAATCTCATGCCGCAACAGGGCAGGTCGGCCGCTGGAAAAATCATCCAAACAATTTTTCACTGTTGCTGGTAGTGATGCCAGCAAGGTTCTCCACAGAAATCTTCAAACTCTCCGACAACTTCTCTAACACGTACTTCAAATAAGCACTCTCATTTCTCTTTCCTCTGAATGGTACCGGCGTCAAATAGGGCGCGTCTGTTTCCAAAACCATTCGCTCCACTGGTAAGCCCTTTACCACCTCCTTCAAGTCACTGTTCTTATACGTCAACACTCCACCGATTCCCAAATAAAATCCAAGATCGACAATCTTCTTACCCTGTTCGACTGTTCCCGTGAAGCAATGAAAAACACCAGACAAACCCCGGCTCGAATATTCGCTCACAATCTCAATACACCGGTCGATCGACTCCCGCGAATGGATCACAACCGGCCGCTGATATTTCAGCGCAATTTCGATTTGACATTGAAAAACTTCTTCCTGTTGCTTCACAAACGACTTATCCCAGTAAAAATCCAGTCCTATCTCCCCAACGGCAGCAAATCGACGCTTTTCGAACCATTCTTGGACAATACGTAGTTCCTCCTGGTAATTTTCCTTTACAGAACCCGGATGAAGCCCCATCATCGCATGGCATTTTCCGGGGAACATTTCCTCAACCTTTAGCATATCGTTTATGACCGTACTATCAATACATGGCATATAGAAGTCTGTGACACCCTCCGATTCGGCCTTTTCCAACATCTGGGCCACATCTGGCTGGAATTCTGGCAGATAGATATGACAATGACTATCAATGACTCTGTAGTTCACCCCCCAAATTTCGATGAATGGAACCGTATTTCTTTAAACGATCAGTAATGCCCGGGGTCAGAGGGACGTTAATTACTCACAACCTCAAATTCGTCAAAATGAAAATCAACCCTCAAATTTTCCGTTACTCTTTAATTGCCTTCTTATCGGGCACCTTGTTCACTGCCTGTAAAAAAGAAGGGAGCGAAAACGGAAACTCCGCCGAGCAAAAAGAATTTGCCACAGCATCAATGGAATCGGACTCTGAAGCAGAAGTTGTATACGATGATGTGTTCAATAACGTCATCGGCGTAAACAGCGAAGTAGCCATCGGCGGTACCGGCGTATTCGCAGGACGGGCGCGGCGCAGCGGTGAAGAAGTACTGGGTGGCGTTGCCGGGGCCGACAGTTCCACCTGCTATGCAGTCTCCGTTGTCAACCTTAACCAGGGATCTGTGTTTCCGGTACAGGTCACAATCGACTTTGGAGCGGGATGCACAGGAAAAGACGGTCGCGTCAGGAAAGGAAAAGTCAACATTGTCTACTCAAATCGCCTCATCTTCCCCGGTGCAACGGCTACAACAACCTTCGACAACCACTATGTCAATGGCGTGAAAGTAGAAGGAACCCACAAGATCATCAACACCAGCACAAACAACCAACTCTCCTTCCAGGTATTGGTAGAAGCCGGTAAACTCACAAGGGAATCCGGAGCCACCATCCAATGGAACAGCGAGAAGAACTTCGTTATGACTACGGGCCTGTCGACACCCCTGATGCGTGCGGACGACACCTTCCAGGTTACGGGCGAAGCTAACGGGTCGGTTCAGACCGCAAATAAGCTGTACCAATGGTCAACCACGATCACCGAACCCCTGGTGAAAACCTTCACTTGCAGGTGGATTTCTGACGGAGTTATCACTTTGAAGAAAAACGGTGAAACCGTCGCCACACTTGATTATGGGAACGGCGATTGCGACAAAAATGCAGTGCTTTCGGTAGCCGGCCAGACGGTAGAAATTAGTTTGCGTTAATATAAAAAGTCTTTACCTTTAAAGCAGTTTTCATAGGGTACGGATTAAAAACGGGCCAGGGTGTCTACCCAGGCCCAACTTGTTTAAAGTGCAAACCGTCTCCAGATTTGGGAAAAAACACGACAATTAAGCAGTCAATTTTTCGAACCTGTATCCTCTCTTCTTCCCTTCCTCAAGTGTTCTCATCAACGCTTCTTTCATTCTCGGATACGCTTTTTCACTGTCGTGAAAAACGATGATAGATCCGTCGCGCAAATTTTTTACGACATTGCTCGCGCATTTTTTTGCATCGATCTTGTGATCGAAATCTCCGCTAACAATGTCCCACATGATGATCTTGTATAATGGCTTCTTTCCATTATAACTTTCGGTGAGAGTCTTGATTTGAAACTTTGTGATTTTACCGTAAGGTGGGCGAAACAATTTGCTGTCGATGAAACCTGCAGCCTGCCTGATGTTCTCGAGATATTTTTCGTCGCTTACATGCCATCCATTCACATGATCGAACGTATGATTTCCAGTCGAATGTCCATGCAACATAATCTGCTTGTACACTTCCGGATACTTCTGCACGTTTTCTCCGACGCAAAAAAAAGTTGCCTTCGCATCGTATTCAGCAAGCGCCTGTAAAACAAATGGAGTAACCTGCGGATGCGGGCCATCGTCGAAAGTCAGGTACAATACTTTCTCCGCGTCATCTATATTCCACACACACTCAGGATACATCTTCTTCAGCAGCCACGGTGTCTTTACGAAATAGAACATTGTTTAAATTAATTATGTGTCAATACGTATTGACATGAACAACGCGTTTCTGAAACCGGAATATCTTTCCATTTGTCCTGCAAAAGGCTTCCTGCGTTGCTTCGTCGGTTAATATTTTATCTGCATACTCTCGCACCTCATCGTTCGTCAGCATCGGTTCCGATCCCCGCATCAACACTTCGTCGATATATCCGTACAATAGTGATTCGATTTCTTCGTAAAAAATGCGCGTCTCCGCAAAAATATCGGAGCCAATAACTTTGTTTCCGGACACACAAATAATTCCTGCAATGGTGCTGTCGGGTGTTTTAAACTTGGGATGAAAGAACGAAAGATAATCGTCGCCTTGTAAAAGGTATTTCTTATTCAATCTTCGTGCATTGAAAGCAAGTGTCGGAGCCTTCACATCCGCAGATTCAATCTGTGAGTAGATATCCTTCCAGACGGACAATTGATTTTTTGTCTGATCAAGAACTTTGCGCAACTGCTGATTTGCAAAGTTGCCATATTGAAATTTCTTTTCTTTTTCACTCCATCGTTCCTGTTCGATGCACATTACCGAAACGTATTGGTCGGCGTCGGTTGCCAGCAACACTGTGTCTTTGGTCACCATGCGGTCCTGGCGCCCTCCATTGATCATTTCGCCTGAAGCAACGAACAACGGCCTGCCCGAACGGTTCTTTATCCGAAGCCAGTGAACGTTTTCGGTTGACGCACTTCCTCTTTCGCTGACCGAAGCAACTCCCTTTTTCAATGCCTGGCTCAGGGACATCATGCCTGCGGCGGGGCCGGGACCTGGATCTTTCTTGCGAATAGGAATGATCCGAAGGTTCCGATATTCCCAGGCGCTGTCGTAATCAACGTAAAAATCCTGATACGTTATTTGAGCCGATACCGACAATGAAACCAGCAGCAGGCATATCGCAATAAGGATTTTCACTGATATAAAACGTTTTTTCGGCGGTCTTAGTGTTGAAAGCACCATTGCCTAACCAATTGAAAAGCATATGAATTAAGCGCTTACTTTTGCCGAATGAAACGGCAGGTTCGTGTAAGATTCGCTCCCAGTCCGACTGGCGGGCTTCATCTCGGCGGTGTACGGACGGTTTTGTACAACTATCTGTTTGCGAAACGTAACAACGGTCAATTCATTCTTCGCATCGAAGATACCGATCAGGCAAGGTACGTGGAAGGAGCCGAACAATACATCATCGATTGCTTGAAGTGGTGCGGCCTCGAACCCGACGAAGGTCCTTCGTATGGAGGTGCGTTCGGTCCATACAGGCAAAGTGAACGCAAAGACATTTATGCGCAGTATGCAAAAAAGCTTGTTGAAGCCGGCCACGCATATTATGCCTTCGACACCCCGGAAGAGCTGGAAAAAATGCGCGAAGAATTCAGAACAGCCGAAAACCCGTCGCCACAATACAACGCCACTGTAAGGATGCGGATGAAAAATTCGCTAACGCTGCGGCAAACGGAAGTTGATAACATGGTTGTTTCGAACATGCCCTATGTTGTTCGTATACTCATGCCGGAAAATGAAGACCTCAGCTTTACCGACATGATTCGTGGTGAAGTGCATTTTAATTCCTCTCAATCGGATGATAAGGTTCTGTTGAAAGCCGACGGCATGCCTACATACCATCTTGCGGTTGTGGTAGACGATTACCTGATGAAAATAACGCATGCCTTTCGCGGTGAAGAGTGGTTGCCGAGCGCTCCGGTTCATTTGCTGTTATGGAAGTATCTCGGCTTGTCCGATCAAATGCCACAATTCGCTCACCTTCCGTTGATACTAAAACCGGACGGTAATGGTAAGCTCAGCAAGCGCGACGGCGACAGGCTTGGATTCCCTGTGTTCGCTATGGACTGGCACGACCCGCGAACCGGCGAAACCACGAAAGGTTTTAAGGAGCTTGGGTTTCTGCCCGAAGCATTCGTCAACATGCTCGCGATGCTTGGATGGAACGACGGCACCGGGAAAGAATTATTTTCGATCGATCAACTGACCGATGCGTTCTCTCTCGAACGGGTTCATAAGTCGGGTGCAAAATTCGATTTTGAAAAGGCAAAGTGGTTCAACCACGAATGGATAAAAAAGAAAGACAGCGAAGAACTACTTCCATACCTGCTTCACGAACTTGAACGCAACAACGTCAAAGCAGATAAAGGAAAAGTAATGAAGATCGTCGCTCTCATCAAAGAACGCTGCACGTTGCTTCCCGATTTGTGGACGAACAGCCAGTTCTTCTTTGTTTCACCTCAAAGTTTTGATCTCGATGCGATAAAGCCCAAGTGGGACGATACAAAAAAATCATTCTTCGATACATTCATTGAAACGTTACCGCAGATCAAGAGCTGGGACAGCGCTTCGATTGAGACGCACTTCAAAACGCTTACCCAGGTAGTGAAATTGAAACCGGGCGAATTACTTCTTCCGCTTCGTATCATGCTCGTTGGTGCTAAGTATGGACCAGGTGTGTTCGATATTGCAGAGATCCTCGGCGTTGAAGAAACAAAATCGCGAATCGGAAAAGTATTGCGGTTACTGACGAAATCTTAAAAGTCGCGGTGCTCGGCAACCCAGTTGCGAATGTATTCTGAGATCTCTCCGGTCGATGTTCCTGGTGCAAACAATCTGCCGACACCCAGCTGTTGCAGCGCTTTCATATCTTCTTCCGGGATGATGCCTCCACCTGTTACGAGTACATCATTCATTTCGTTTTCGTGAAGAAGTTTCATGAGTTTGGGGAAAACTGTCATGTGTGCGCCGCTCAGAATGCTGATGCCGATGGCATCTACGTCCTCCTGCAATGCAGCATTCACAACCATTTCAGGAGTTTGTCTTAAGCCGGTATAAATCACTTCCATTCCTGCATCCCGTAAGGCAGTTGCAATAACTTTCGCTCCGCGATCGTGGCCATCGAGGCCGATCTTTGCGACGAGCACACGTACAGGTCGTTTTAATTCTCGAGACATAGTTCCTTTGATCATCAAATGTAATTGATTCAATTCAGCCTTCGCCTGTCAGTGCGCAACATCTGCTACATTTGAAAAAAATGCACCGATGTATTCTACCATTGTTTTTTCGGTTGAAGACCATACCGCAGTAATAACCATCAACAGACCCGATAAATTGAATGCACTCAATCACACCGTTATCGAAGAGCTGAGTGAAGCGCTGGACACGATTGCGGAAGACGACAACATCAGGTCGGTAATGATAACAGGAGCGGGTGAAAAAGCATTCGTTGCCGGTGCCGACATTTCAGAACTTGTAACACTTGAGTCGTGGCAAGGACAGGATCTTGCTCGCAAGGGACAACAGTTTGTATTCGACAAGATTGAAAATTCAACGAAGCCGATAGTAGCGGCCGTCAATGGATTTGCGCTAGGTGGCGGATGTGAACTCGCACTTGCCTGCCACTTTATCATCGCTTCGAAAAATGCAAAGTTCGGTCAGCCTGAAGTGAACCTCGGCCTCATTCCGGGGTATGGCGGAACACAGCGGCTGACACAACTCGTCGGAAGAAACAAGGCCATGGAACTACTGATGACCGGCGATATGATCGATGCCCAAGAAGCAATGGAACTTGGCATTGTAAACAAAGTGGTAGATGCGGATAAGTTGATTGAAGAAATCAATAATGTTTTGAGAAAACTGAATTCGAAATCGCGAACTGCTCTTGCAAAGATCATTGAGTGCGTGAATCACTTCGATCACACGCAGGAAGGATATGATTTTGAGATTGCCAAATTCGGCGAGTGCTTTGGCACCAAAGACATGATTGAAGGTACCAGTGCATTTCTGGAAAAGAGAAAGCCCAAATTTGATTGACTACGGTTCATCACCTCCGTCGTATCACTTGCAAGCATAGGTAACCGGTAGCCGCCGGTATCTATATCGACGCGCTTAAGCGTTTCACGAAGTTGCGGCCAATCGGCAGGCTTCACCGATGTATTGAAAACATAGACCTTCTTTAGCTCTTCCAGATTTTTTAATTGGTTCAAGCCTTGCGCAGTTACTTTGTTACCCGTAATATTCAGTACCTGCAACCCACGAAGGTTGGCAAGATGTTTTAGTCCATCATCAGTTAGAAGATTGTTCTCAACCGAAAGCCTTCGAAGATTCTCCATTCCAACAAGCGATTTCAATACCTCATCTCTCAAACCGAGGTCAGCGAGTTTCAACACAACTACCTGCTTCGAAATTCGTTTCAACTGATCAATTTGTACGGAAGTGACGGTGTCCAGCGAAACAAAACTCACCGACAACGCATTTTGACCTTGCGCCATCGGCAATACAACAACTCCCTCGCTCATCAATTTTGAAACAGCCTCGGGGTTGGCAGCGTCCACATCCGGAAGCGGAATGTCCTCGACAGCTTCATCTATTGGTTTCTCTGTTTGCAATCCTTTAACGGACGCAAGCAACTGTTCCCTGCTTTCAAATGCTTTCACTTTCTTATTCTGAGGCGCACCTGCATTGACCCACCAGCGTAAGATCTCCTTTTCCTCTGTACTCATTGGCGCCTTTTCTTTCGGTGGCATCGCATCGTCATCGGTCGAAGGCAGCATGATCCTTCGTATCAACTCGCTTTTCTCGGCGTTGCCGGGAACTATCACGACTCCATTCTTGCCCCCCTTCATCAAATGTTCGAGTTCGTCGACACGGAGTTTGCCTTTGCGTTTGGTAGCATTGTGGCAACTGTAACATCGCGCTTCAAGAACCGGTTGAACGATCTGCATGTAAACATCTGCTTCGCCCAGATTTGTGATCGATGCGAGCTTATTGCGGAGCTGCGTTCCGGCATCGTCTCCTTCCGCGGCTGAGTAAGACAAATAAGCTGATCCATGGGTTAACGATCCTCCCAGATGACCGGCAACAGAAAGAAACAGAAGCAGTGTAACGGTATAGGATATGCGAAGAATCGAACGTGGTTTCCACCGTTCGATGATATAGCCTGCAACAGCAATTGCAGCAACGAGGATGCCGGTCCACTGATGCCGTGTTACAAGCTCGGCATCGTAATCGTCGTTGTCGGCGAGAATGAGGCCGGTAATGCATGCCACGATAGCCGACACAGCTCCCCAAAAAATTGAAATGCGTACTGCAAGCCGTAAAGAGTCGTTGCGACTTCTCAAAGCAACAATTTGCAAGATGGCGGCACAGATCAGAATTCCGATCGGTAAATGAACGATCAGAGGATGGAACCTCCCGATAAATGAAACGATATCGATCAGCAATTCGGAATGTTGGAGGATCAGGAATATCTCTTTCTAAGTAAATTCAGCATATGCACGTTGATCTCCCATTGGTTCGCCAATGGTTGCTGTGTGTATGCGAGTGTTGGCATATAGTCAGGTGGACCGAATTCCGTAAGAAATGTAACAGGTTTGCCCTGGCTCTTCCGCAGTTGTACGATCTTATCCCACCATCCAAGATGTGTGTCGACCACCGATTTCCATTCAGGAGCCCGTGGATCGTTTACCTGGGGACCTTCAGGATGACCGATCCTTGCATGTATATGACCGGTTCGCGAAATCACAAGATCAACCGTTTCCTGCTGATCCGAAAGCATTGATTCGTGCACGTTGCACCAATGGGATACATCGAATGTCAGTTGCAGATCCGGATTTTTCTGGAGGTATTGTTTTGCAACAGGAGCGGCAAACATGATCCTCGACCGGTGCGTTTCATGGCAGATAAGAACCCCGGTTTGTTTTGAAAGTGCAGTAGTATGATCGATGAATTGCTGGTTCTGTTCAAAAGAAAAGTAATCGCGGCCGGAGTGACAATTGATGTACAGCGGCTTGAACAGTTTTGATGTCGCAACCGCCTGCGTCATCGCTTTGAACTCGGTGAGATGTTCTTTGAAGCCCGATTGTCCGCTACCACAAAGAAAACCTACTTTAAGCTCATATTTTTTCAGCAGAGCCGCCAAAGCTTCTGCTCCATCACCCGGCCACCATGTTTCAATACCATCATAGCCTTCAGCCTTTACTTTCTTTAAATAATCTTCAAGTGAACCGTTGAATCCCCAATTTGTTGCGAGGATACTGATTCCGTTGTTTGCCATTTCGTTTACCGGTTTAGGGGAGGAAGAAATATTAGTAAGGCCGCCGAGCATCACCGCTGCTGAAGCCGTAGAGCCTGTTGATAAGAATTCGCGTCTTTTCAAGATTTGATAATTGTCATGCAAGTATTTCGTGAACTACTTTTCCGCTTACATCGGTGAGGCGGAATGGCCGGCCCTGAAACTGATAGGTGAATTTTTCATGATCGAAGCCCAGCCGGTTCAATATCGTTGCCTGCACGTCGAATACTTCTGTTTTTCCATTGATCACGCTGTACCCGATCTCATCTGTTTCTCCGTGTGAATACCCGCGTTTAATTCCCGCGCCGGCCATCCAGATAGTGAACGCTTCAACATGATGGTCGCGTCCCTTGTATGGATTCGGTACGCCTTCACGGTTTTCCATCATTGGCGTACGTCCAAATTCTCCACCCCATACAATGAGCGTTTCATCGAGCAAGCCTCGTTGCTTGCAATCCAATATCAGTGCGGTCATCGCTTTGTCGACCTGACGGCATTTATTAATGAAGCCAACGTCGATTGCCAGCGTTTCATCGGTTCCATGGCTGTCCCATCCCCAGTCGAACAATTGTACGAACCGCACTCCTTTTTCAACAAGCTTTCTTGCGAGAAGCACATTGTTTGCGAAGCTGGAAACGCCCGGAGTCGTTCCGTACATCTCACGAATATATTCCGGTTCGTCGTCAATGTTCATTGTCTCCGGCGCAGAGATCTGCATTCTGTAAGCCATTTCGTATTGCGAAATGCGAGAGAGTATTTCCGGATCGTTGTATTCTTCGTAATGCTTATGGTTGATGTCGTTGATCGCATCGATTGATGCCTTGCGGATATCCCTCGACATGCCTGCGGGATCTTTGATGAACAACACGGGCTCACCTGCTGAACGGCATTGTACTCCCTGGTATACAGATGGAAGAAATCCGCTTCCCCACACACTCTTGCCTGCATCTGGAAATTTGCCTCCACTTGTCAGAACGACAAATCCGGGAAGATTTTGATTCTCGGAGCCGAGTCCATATGTTGCCCATGATCCCAAACTCGGGCGGCCCAACCGCGCACCTCCGGTATGCATCAGCAGTTGTGCAGGCGCATGGTTAAACTGGTCGGTCGTTACCCCTTTTAAGAAACTTACTTCATCGGCAACCGTTGCAAAATGCGGCAAATGCTCGGATACCCATGCACCACTATCTCCACGTTGCCTGAACTCTGCCTGCGGCCCCATCATCTTCGGTACTCCGCGGATGAATGCGAAGCGCTTTCCTTCAAGAAGTGAAGGCGGACAATCCTGGCCGTTCAGTTTCTGCAATGCGGGTTTATAATCGAATAATTCAAGTTGCGAAGGCGCTCCGGCCATATGCAGATAGATCACCGACTTTGCTTTTCCCGCGAATGGCGGCGCCTTTGGTGCAAGTGGATTCAATTCATCAAACGCGGCTACTTTGTTTGACCCTGATTGTGAGCAACCGAACAATGAACCCAATGCAAGCGCACCCAGTCCCATCGCGCTTTCCTTCAAAAAGTGCCTGCGTGTATGAAAATGCAGGAACCTCTCGTTCGCCTCAGCGATCAATTTAGATTTGTGCAACTCTTTTTTCGTCATTGTCAGTTCCTCGTTATTATTTCATCAAGGTTAAGCATTGCGTTTGCAACCACTACAAGTGCAGCCGTTTCGGGATTGTTGTGTTCGTTCATCATGCCTATCATCTCACAGGTCGCATCCTTATCAGAACGAAATTTCGTCAGCGACGTTGAATAAAGTGTCGTGAATACTTTCAACTTATCTGCCGGGATTGGTTTGAACATTATTCGACGGTATCCCCACCGGATCATCTCTTCGATACTGTTCCTGTTCGTCGTTTTCATTTCGAATGCAAAGTTGCGGGCCATCTCGAGATATGTTTCATCATTGAGTGTTACGAGCGCCTGCAATGGCGTATTTGTTCTTATACGTCGGGAAGTACATACTTCGCGTCCCGGTGCATCGAATGTGATCATTGAAGGATAGGGAGCCGTTCTTTTCCAGTAAGTATACAATGCCCTGCGGTACTTCTGCCGGCCGTAGCTTTCTTTCCAGTCGAGCCCGTTCCATGGCGAGAGCCATATGCCCTCAGGCTGGTAAGGCATAACAGAAGGGCCAAACAAAGAAGGTTCAAGCAACCCGCTTGCCGCAAGATGATGATCGCGTATCTGCTCGGCTGAAAACCTCACGCGCGACATTCTTGCGTAGTAACGATTGTAAGGATCCTTTTCAAGCATCTCGTCGGTAGCACGCGAATCCTGTCGGTATGTTGCAGACGTCACTATCAATCGCAATAATTTTTTCATGCTCCAGTCGTACTCATTCATGAACTTCCATGCGAGCCAGTCGAGCAGTTCTGGATGCGACGGTGACGTGCCCTGCGTTCCCATATCTTCTACTGTCTCCACGAGACCGACTCCGAAAACCTGTTCCCATACACGGTTAACAATGGTTCGTGCCGTCAAAGGATTGCGCTTATCTGTAAGCCATGACGCGAGGCCGCTCCTGTCGCGGGGCGCATTTGCAGGGAAAGGATTCAATGATGCGGGGGTGATGGGATCAACTTTATCTCCCTTCACAAGCCAGTTGCCCCGTTCGAATACATTCGTCTGACGGCGCATGTAATCAGGATTCTCCAGCATCACCGGCGTTGTCGGCACTTTTGCGCGCACAAGCTTCCAATACGTTTCCTGCCATTTTGAACCGGGGTCATTTGCTTCAGGAAATTTCCTGGTGAAATGAAACCATTCGAACAACACTCCAGTTTCAACAAAACTTGTCATTTGCGGATTGGTGTACCGCAGAAACAGATCCTGCTGATTGAACTTTGCAGGGATCGGGAAGCCAACGATTTGCCATCCATTTGATTTCGGCACCTTGAAAGTCAACAGTTGTTCTCCGTTCACACTGTCTACGTGAAAAGTAACGGTCCCGCCTTCTCTCCTGCCCTGATAGCGGAAGATGATCATATCGCTGCCCGTAAGATTAGTTGATTTCAGCCGTGCCGAACTGTTCTTACGCAATGCGAGCCATTTCGTATCGGAGAGATCACTATTCTTAAACTGGTCAGCAATGACGGCATTTATCGAAGGGTGCCAGGTTTTGATAAATTGAATGATCTCTTTGCGGCGTTCTGAGGTGGTATTGAATTGAAGCCAATTGTCGAGCGCTTGCAACTCCTGTTGTAATGAGTCGCTGAAATGCCTCAGCAATGGGTAGTCATCGTACGTGTCTTCGTCGCGTGTATTGTTGAAAAATGCAAGAAACTTATAATACTCGTCGTGAGTGAATGGGTCGTAAGGGTGACTGTGACACTGCACACATGCGAACGATGTACCCAGAACTGCTTCCCAGGTGGTGTTCACACGATCAATCACTGCCGCAGTGCGGAATTCTTCATTGTCGGTACCCCCTTCATCGTTGGTCATCGTGTTGCGGTGAAAAGCAGTTGCAACCAACTGTTCGTCGGTAGCGTCGGGCAAAAGATCGCCGGCAATTTGCTCCGTTAAGAATTCGTCGTAAGGTTTATCCTCATTGAACGCACGAATGAGCCAGTCGCGATACCGCCAGATGGCGCGGCCGTCGTCGCGCTCGTAGCCCTTGGTGTCCGCATAGCGTGCGAGATCCATCCACATCGATGCCCACCTCTCTCCGAAATGCAGAGACGAAAAAAGTGAATCTAACAGCCTCGCATATGCGCTTTCGTCTGCAGAGGCGAGGAATTGTTGTGCAACAGTTTGTGTCGGCGGAAGTCCTGTAAGATCCATGCTCACTCTGCGCAACAGCGTCGCATTGTCTGCGGCAGGTGAAGGATCCAGGTCTACCGTTTGAAGTTTATCGAGAATGAACCTGTCGATGTCGTTCTTTATCCACTCTGCATGGTCGCCTTTGAAGAAACTAAAAAAACCGCCTGTGGGTTCGGGAACCTGCTGATCTTTCACCGGAACGTAGGCCCAATGGTCGCCCCACTCGGCTCCCTGGTCGATCCAGGTCCGCAACACATCAATTTCCGATCGGCTGAGCGGCTCGTGCTTGTACGGCATCCTTTCTTCCACATCATCGGATTCAATCCTCCTGATCATTTCACTTGCATCAGCATCGCCCGGTACAATTGCCGGCTTGCCCGACTCGGTCGCCTGCAACGCTTCGCGCCGGAACAATAGGCTGAAACCCGCTTCCCGCTTGACGCCACCGTGGCAACTGATACAGTTCTTGTTGATTATCGGCTTAACCTGTGTATTGAAATCGATGTGTCTTGTAGACGAACTGAACACGACGATGCACATAGCACCGACGAGCAAAACGGCAAGAATCGGAATACGCCTCCTTTGCAGGAATTTCATCCTCTAAAAATAACGAAAATACCGGGGAAGCCGTCCTGAAGAATCATGCCTGCAAGTTTTGACACGACCCCATGCACCGCTAACTTTGCCCACGCTCTCAACAAGTTAAATCAACCGAACGCATGGAATTCAGAATTGAAAAGGATACGATGGGTGAAGTGAAGGTGCCGATCGACGCTTTATATGGACCGCAAACGCAGCGAAGCATCGAAAACTTCAAAATTGCGCAGGACATCAACCGGATGCCGAAGGAGATTATCCGGGCGTTTGCATACCTCAAGAAAGCAGCCGCGCTAACGAATCTTGAAGCCGGTGTGCTTGCAAAAGAAAAAGCAGACCTGATCGGGCAGGTTTGCGAAGAAATCATCCGCGGCGAGCTGGACCAATACTTCCCTCTCGTTGTATGGCAAACGGGCAGCGGAACGCAAAGTAACATGAATGTGAATGAGGTGATCGCATACCGCGGACATGTGATAAAGGGCGGAAACCTTTCCGACAAAGAAAAGTTTCTTCATCCAAATGACGATGTAAACAAATCGCAATCATCGAACGATACGTTTCCTACGGCAATGCATATCGCAGCGTACAAGGTTCTTGTTGAGCTGACGATTCCCGCACTCGAAAAACTGCGAGGCACACTTGCGGAAAAGAGCCGCCGGTTTATGCAAGTTGTAAAAATCGGAAGAACGCATTGCATGGATGCTACACCGTTGACGTTGGGACAGGAATTCAGCGGATACGTTTCACAACTCGATCACGCATTGCGTGCAATCAGAAATACGCTGGAGCACCTTTCCGAGCTTGCACTTGGTGGCACCGCCGTTGGAACCGGAATCAATACTCCTTCCGGTTATTCGGAAAATGTTGCGAAACATATCGCCGACCTTACAGGGCTGCCTTTTATTACAGCTCATAACAAATTCGAGGCACTTGCTTCGCACGATGCCATTGTTGAGGCACATGGAGCTTTGAAAACGGCGGCGGTTGCATTGATGAAAATTGGTAACGATATCAGGTTGCTGTCTTCGGGGCCGAGGTCGGGTATCGGAGAAATTTTCATTCCTGACAATGAACCAGGTTCTTCTATCATGCCGGGCAAGGTGAACCCCACACAATGCGAAGCGATAACGATGATCGCGGCTCAGGTTTTGGGTAACGATGTTGCCATCAATGTCGGAGGCTCGAATGGACATTTCGAATTGAATGTTTTCAAGCCGATGATGATCTATAATTTCTTGCACAGCGCGCGACTGATAGGGGAAGGCTGTATTTCATTCAACGATAAATGTGCAGTCGGCATCGAGCCGATAGAAGCCAATATCCGCAAACACGTTGAGAATTCGCTGATGCTTGTGACATCACTCAACACAAAGATTGGATACTACAAAGCCGCAGAGATTGCGCAGAAGGCACATAAAGAAGGAACCACACTCAAAGAGATGGCCGTAAAACTTGGTTACGTTACGCCGGAACAATTTGATGAATGGGTGGTACCAGAGAAGATGGTGGGAGAGTTGAGAGTTGAAAGCCTGCCCGACTCGCGTAGCGAGGCGGGTTGAAGTAGTTGAAGGTTGAAAGTTGAAGGTTGAAAGTTGAATACAAGTAATGTTGAATTCTAACTCCGGAACATTTGGTGTAGCAAAAATTTTACGATTAGATAGGGTACATTCATCAAGGTTCGATTGCGCCCAACTTTCAACCTTCAACCTTCAACCTTCAACTACTTCAGTATTACTTTCTCTGTCTTCACTTCGAGCCCGTAACCGTTGAACATCCTGATCACGTAGACACCTCTTTTCAGATTCGCGACATCGATTGTAAACGTTGTCTTCGATGAAACGTCTGAGAACAACCTTCGGCCGGTTACGTCATACAGCTCATATCTGATAGGCTTGGTAATCGCTCTTTCGAGATTGATGTTAAGTACTTGCGATGCAGGGTTGGGATATATGTTGATTACATAATCGCGATTCGGGACTACACGATTACCGTCACCGAGCGGCAATACGGAACCGGTGAACCTGTACACGAGAATTGCTCCACGGTTCGTTAGCGAAGAGTTGGAAGTACCGCTTGGTCCGGATGTAGTACCGATACTGTCGGTGATAATAAACATCTTAAGTCCGTCGCTGCTGAATGCCATGTCACGGTACCGGTTTGTATCACGAAAATACGGGATGGTATCGCCGGTTACCCCATCTCTGTCTGTATTCAATTTTATCCGATAAACAACTCCTTCCCTTAGGGTTGGAACAATTAGTGACGGGTACCAGTTAGGGATACCCACACCTGCGTTGATATTGTAATAGTCAATACTCGATGGCGCTACGGTTGCAAACTTAATCCAGTTTGTTCCTCCTGCATCGCATGTTGTAGTTGTTTGAGTTCCACAACTTGGATAAAGGCTCATGATCGGCTTTCTGAAATTCGCTTTCACACTAGCGGGTGCATTCAATTCCGTTGTTATTGTTGCGCCGGATGGAACGTAGTTCTCGTTGTAACTTCCGGCGTTACAACTTCCCGAGCTGCTGAGGTTCACATACGAATAATTCACATTATCCGTGTCGCCGGCGATATAGGGCCAGCCATAGTTTTTGCCGGATTCAATGATGTTCACTTCATCATCGGTACGAGGTCCGTGTTCAGAGCTGAACAGTTTTCCATTTGATACCAATGTCACTGCTGTTGATCCATCGCTCGGCGCCTTTTCCCAGACGAGTCCCTGTGGATTCCGGTGACCGATTGAATAAATATGACTTCTCACACTACTGAAAATCGGGTTGTCGGCAGGAATCGAACCGTCGAGATTCATGCGAAGGATCTTGCCCGAGTAGTTGGTGTAATTGCTGGCAGAAAGCTGACTCGAAGTAATCACGTCCTGTGAGCGGATGGCAACGCAGGCATTTCCAAACTGGTTATTGCCGAGGTCGCCACATGCATAGTACAATTTGCTGTCGCCGCCAATGATCAATCTCCCCGTACTATGGTCGCCACCTGCCGGAAGTCCTTCTATCAAAGTTGTTGCACCTGTTAATGAAGGAGATGCACCTCCGTTGTATCTGTATCTCGCAATACGAATGCTTGTTGAGTTGTAACTATAGGCTATGAAAATCGAGTCTTGATTGGTTCCTTTATTGAAGTTTGGATGAAGTGCCATTCCCAGCAATCCATTCTGACCAATGCCAGTGGCGGCACCACCTGCATTTCTTGTAACGTTCACGGTAACCTGTGCCCGAATGTCTAGGATAATTTGACGCACACCTGTACCTGTGTCCACACGCAACACGCGTCCGAGTTTTTCGGTGATATATAAATAGTTGTCAGGTCCGTAGATTATTTCGAAGGGGTGAGCGAGTCTGTAGTTTCCAGCACCCGCTTTCTCGTTCAGCACCGTTTTCGAGAAAGGCTCAGTTTGTGCATTGACGTTAGAATGAAACGTTGTAAGAATGATTGCCAGGCTGGTGATTCCGAAGAATTTGGTTTTCATGGTCAGGATTTAAAGGGCCGGCCGATATAACGGCTAAGTATAAACGTTTAGTATCACGTTTACACATTTGACAACAAAGATTAAAAAAATTCTGATTTATGAAATAGACGAAACCACTTAGACGTTTATCGTAGTTCTACCACAGCAATGTGGAAGAAGAGCGGCATATCATACCCAAATCCTGAGAAATTGAAACCAACGTTTACACTTAACCGATCCGTAGTTTTTCGTTTTGTGATTTTCGGTATTGCACTCACTGCCACCGACTTACTGAACGCACAGGCCATCCAGACCGGCAAAAGCTATGTGAATATTACCAAAGGCACAACCGGAGGAACCATCGAACCGGGAGACATACTCGAAATTCGTTCAACCATTGCCGTTGGAAACTGGTCGGCACTTACCATCAGCAATGTGCGATATACCGATACTCTTCCGGCAAATGTGGATTATGTCGCCGGATCTCTCCGGTTGCTTACCAACGAAGGATTGATTTTCAAATCGTACTCCGATGCAGCTGCCGATGATCAGGCAATGTATAATGCAGCCGATAAAACGCTTCGTATAAACATGGGCAGCAGTTACAACGGCGGTGGAGCAGTGAATATGGGAGCTGTATGTTCGAGTACCGATCCCTCTATTGCTGGTGGTGGTGTGATCAGGCAAAATGGCCGTCCTTCATTTTATGGCGGTGTCTGCATCATGTCGGCATCGTATCGCATTCAAATTCCTGCATCTGCTTCGTTCAACTCTTTGGTGCAACTTGGCGCGGGAGCATTTCGATATCGTTATGATGCGGGAGCGGTTGATATTGAGACTCCTCTTCTATCGTATCCGATTGCAATCACCGAAAACCTCGGACTTTGCAACGATGCAGTGGGTGCAAGCGCAATCATCGAAAACAATGGAACATTCGGATCCGGCACAACACAAAACCGTTCTACATCCGGCATCGTGCCCGGTTATACGTTCGTGAACGTTGCTTATAATTTTCCTAATGACGGCACATACGCGATAATCAACAACCTTAGCGCCAACGGCAGCACCAATACGAATGCGCCGTTGCCTGATGTAGCTGCGACAGATCCTGCAATCCAACGTGTGCACAGGCTGTGGGACATCATCGGTGATCATACCGGCGCCGCTTCAACTGCACTCGGGAACGCGCCGGTGGCGCCAGGTAACAATGGAGGATACTTCATGGCTATCAACGCCAGCTATGCAAACACGAATGCGATCCAGCAAACCGTAAGTGGACTTTGCCCCAATACGTACTATGAGTTCTCCGCATGGTTCAAAAATATTTGCAAACTCTGCGCTTGTGACTCAACCGGTGACGGTTCGTACTCCGGCGGAGTTCCAAACGTGAATTTCAATGGGCCCGATTCATCCGGCGTGAATCCAAATCTGACCTTTACCATTGACGGCGTTGATTACTATACAACAGGCTCAATCCCGTATACCGGCCAATGGGAAAAGAGGGGTTTCGTTTACATCACAGGACCGACACAGACTTCATTCACTGTTACTATCCGCAACAACGCAGCAGGTGGGGGCGGTAACGATTGGGCAATCGATGATGTTACGCTTGCTACCTGTACACCGGATCTCAACCTTGTACCATCCGGAAGCGCTCAACATTGTTACAATGATCCTGTCGACATCAGTTGTACCGTCAGTTCCTTTTCGCCGAACTATACGCATTGGCAATTTGAACGAAGTACCGACAACGGGACCACCTTCACCACAACATCAACAAGCGGAGTAGGAACTCCTGCATTAAACAACGGAGAATACGAATACACAGCCGCTTTTCCAACGTTTCTCGCTGATAGCTCCCAACACAATGTGATCTATCGCATACGCATCGGTTCCAGCGCATCAAGCCTCAGCGATCAGACCTGTTCGTTCACAGGATCAACAACGATAGTTGTAATGGTGAACAATTGTCAATGGATTTTGAAAGGAGACGAATTCTCCATCTTCGGAAGCAATGTCAGCAACCGCGGAATGATAAAATTCTCGACGCGTGGGGAGCAGCCGAATACGATCTATGAAATTGAACGACTCGATAAACAAGGACATTTCCAGGTACTTACGTCAATGAAAGCACTCGGCAACGCGGAGTCTAATTACCAATTCCATGATCCTACCGAGTTGGATGGCGCAACCTACTATCGCGTGAGGATAAGAACAGGAAGTATCGTGAAATACAGCCAGCAGATACTGATCAGCAACAGAAAAATTGATACGCATTTGAAGTCGATCCTGAATCCATTCGTTGACCATCTGCACTTTGATTTCGTTTCCGCAAAAACTCAAAACTTACGGATCGAGATCGCGGACGTCAATGGAAGAACCATCAAAAAGCAAACAGTAAAAATCAATACCGGAGTAAATACAATTGAAGTGACAGACTTGCCGCGGTTTGCCGCAGGCTCCTATGTGCTACGATTACAGTCGGATGACTACATGATCAGCAAGAAGATCATCAGGCGAGGGAACCGGTAGCTGTGCATTCGTCGATGAAATGGGTTGTTTCTTCGATTTTTTTTCGGATGAGGTGTGATGAGGACTAAGTGGAACCACTTGTAATGCGTTGACCTGTGCCTTGTTGAAACAAGTTGTGGATCCAAATTCCGGATGTAGTGTTTATACGTACTCTGCAGGCTATTGACGAGGCGGGAATAGTGGAGTACCTTTACATGACCAATTATCCTTTGAAATGAAATCCAGACTATGAAACGAATTTTACTTAACAGAGTTACCTCGAGATCCGCGCTGGTGCTTTGCATCGTGTTGATGTCAGCCGGAATCACGTTCGCTCAGACGTCTGTGAAATTTGGTAACAGCTATGTGAACGTAACGCGAAAAACAGTTGGCGGAACCGTTCAGCCGGGAGACATTCTCGAAATCCGCGTCAACGTTTATTTTCCTACCGCATACAATGGAAACAATATTTACTACGTCAGGTATGTCGATAACATACCTACAAATACGACTTATGCAGGTGACTCTCTGCGACTCATAACCAACGAAGGTCTAACATACAAGAGATGGACAAATGCCGCAGGAGATGATGCTGCTAGTTATGTTGCTTCACCGGCGGTCGGAAGCTATAATGTGCGCATCAATATCGGAAGAACACCCACTGCTCCGGCAAATACCACTTCAACAAGCGCCGTCGGTGCAAGTTATGTTGTAACCGGTCCGAGTGCATCGCGTGATAAACCGAGAGTTGGTGGCGGTATCCTGATCACTACTTCCTTCAAGGTACAGGTTACAGGCGCAGTTGGCGACACGATTGTGCTGGGGGCCGGAAGATTCCTGTATAAAAAGAATAATAACGCCAACGCTTCCGACACCACGATCAATGTCATACAGTACAAAATTTTGATCTCAAACAACGACCCGATCTGTTCGAACTCGATCGGTACCAACTTCGTCTCGGAAGCAGGAGGTACATTCGACAGCGGAACTACACATAACCGTTCATATGGCCCATCATTCTTAATTCCGAGTTACACGTACCAGCCTTTAACGGTCAGTACACAAACCGGTGATGGAACTTATGCGATTGTAAATAATCTCAGTCCATACGCAAGTACATTTCAAAACGCTGAAAAACGGCCGAGTTGTGTTACTCCAACCGGAGGACCGCCGCCAGTTCCCGCAGCGTGTGCAAACAGAATGTTCGGTGGTCACTGGGACATTATCGGCGACCACACCGGAACTACTACCGCAGCGGGACGAACACCAACTGCATCGGGTTCACGAGGAGGTTACATGCTCGTTGTAAACGCCGATGTGATCACTAGCGAAGCATATCGCCAAAATATTACCGGACTTTGTCCGAACACTACATACGAGTATTCATTGTGGATACGAAACGTTTGTACGAACTGCGGTATCGACTCATCCGGTAACCAGACTTACAGACCAGGTGTATTGCCCAACCTCACTTTCGCGATAGATGACCTCGACAGGTACTCATCGGGCGAGGTAGATACATTCGGATGGATGAAAAAAGGGTTCCTGTTTAAGACAGGAATGGCGCAAACTTCAATCACCATTTCTATCCGTAACAACGCATCAGGTGGTGGTGGTAACGACTGGGCAATTGACGACATTTCACTCGCAACCTGCGATCCAAACCTGAATCTTGTTCCGTCAGGAACCGCAAACATTTGTTATGGAAACCAGGTTGACATTTCAAGTACCGTAACATCGTTCTTCAACAACTATACTTATTACCGGTGGGAAAAGAGTACCGACAACGGTGCAACCTTCAATGTCGTGGGAACAGGAAACGGAACTCCTGCGGTTGTTGGTGGCAACTATGAATACATAGCATCGTTCCCATCATTTCTTGCGGATAGTGCTGCGCATATGGACCAGTACCGGTTTATCGTCGGTTCAACCGCGGCAAACCTGGGCACCAGCACGTGCTCGTTCGACGCGAGCACAGTTCTCGTAGTGTGGGTGAACAACTGTTCGCAAGTTCTTAAAACCGATTTGCTCAGCGTTCAGGGTAAGCTTGCGAATCAGCTCGCGACCATACGATGGCTGACGGACAGCGAAGCCGGCAACGCGGTGTTCGAAATTGAAAGAAGCGATGACGGGCGAAACTTCCGCGCGATCGGAACGGTGATTGGTTCGCCGGTCCAGGGATCATCAGGCACGTACTCATTCATCGACCCTGTAGCAGTCGGGCGCAATACATACTATCGTATTAAAGTAAAGGAAGGAACGGCATTCAATTATTCGAAACTTGTTCTTCTTGGTACCGACCTGCAATTCAGTATCAGGTCGCTTGTGAATCCGTTTACAGAACAAGTGTCTTTTGATGTGATCGCACCCGAAGACGCGACTGCGAGATTGATGATCATAGATGCATTCGGAAAACTGATTCATCAATCGTCGGTACGTCTGTACAAAGGATTGAACCCGGTGGCTGTAAAAGAAGTGGCAAACCTTGCAAAAGGCAATTATGTGCTTCGATTACAAGCGAACGACTGGATAGATAGCAGGAAGATTGTCAAAAGCAAATAGCGGATAGGCGATGTTGGCTATCGGCTATCGGCTGTCAGCGGTCTGCTAAAACAACTGATGGCTTTCAAGTTCCCAGGATGTTCCGCGGACCGCATCATCATAGTAAACGATTCCTACTCCCTTGGAGAAGATCGTGAATGCCTCACCCAAAGGTGTCCAGCCGGCAAAAGGATCCAGAACCATCAAGGTCGTCCTGACCTCTATCAGATTTTCGTAATCGTTCCCTCCAATTGTTGCATTGAAATCGCGATCGGTGATCTCCAGCTCCAGCTTGGCCTGCAGGCTTATGCCTGAAAGAACGATTGGAACCTGTGTGCTTTCCCACTTTGTTCCGGTTGGTTCGTTATCTTTTAAGATGATGTACTCAAACGCGGGAGGATCGGGTGCCAGTCCCTGCAGATTCAGCTGCGCATACTGATAATATGTATTTCCAACTTTCCGATAGAATGTGGTGTCGCCGAGATCGCTTACAAAGCGCGTATACTGGGTGCCATTGATGTCTACGATAACCGTGCTTGTTATCGTCGCCTTACTCGAATTGTCTACAACGTCGCGGTATGTCCAGTTGCTGTTTGAAGTGAGTGGCAGATAATCGTCGATCGGCTGGGCGTTGGCAAAGTCAATTTCAACTTGTGAGCAGGTGCCTTCAGTTATCGTTACTGCATAAAACACGCTGTCAGTTCCGCATTTGGCTTTCAGAGTATAGTTTCCTACCGGCAAAACGAAATTTGCGTTCCCTGATCCGCCACACACCGGCTGACTTGCGGTTGCCTGTGTTATTGAAGCCGTTTGCCTGTTTACGGTGATTTCAACAGGGCCATTTCCGCCGCACAATTCCTTCGACCAGGCCACAAGTTGTCCCGTTGCTACAGGAGCCTGAGGGTCATCGGATGAAAGTTCAACTTCAAACTTTCCGTCCGTGATATCCTTTACATTGCCGGTTCCATCCACAACCTTACCCGAAAATGTTCCGCTTACCCCAAGCGAATCAAATCGTGTGATAGTGACGGTGAATTCGCCGGTGTTAGCCGGACGGTTCTCATAAACCAAAGTTCCCGTTACGGCATAGCCGAAGAAAACAACGGGATTACTGTACGTTCCCGTCGAAATATCGTTATCAATGATTTGAAAGAAAATCGTACCTGTGCCATCTTCCGTTGAGCCTGTAATGCTTAAAGCCTGAAGTTGGCCCTGCGATTCGATGAACGCCGTATCCATCACTCCCTTGAATTGAACACCTCCTTCCTTGAATTCCCATTCTGCATTGATGTCGGGTACGGGCTTGCCACCTTCCTCACTCAGTTCCTTACGGCAACCTGCCAATCCAATCATCACCGATACATAGAGTAGTAGATTAAGAGCAATTTTCATTGTCCTGTTGTTTATGGTCGTTGAAAAAGAAACGCCGTTACAAAACCTGCGCGGTGTCGTTCACGGAAGTATTGGTTTCTACGGTTGAGTGAGATTCTTCGTTGGGATTCTTCTTAAAGAATTTCTTCTGAAACAAGAGAATCGCGATTACGCCAATCGAAATAGATGCGTCGGCGATATTGAATATTGGAGAAAAGAAAGTGAAACGTTCGCCACCCCATATTGGAATCCAGTTGGGCAACAGCTTGTCTTCAATGATGGGCATATAGATCATATCTACTACCCGACCGTGTAAGAATCCCGCATATCCGCCCTCCGGAGGAAACATTCTTGCCAGGGGAAGTCCCGTGTCGCTCTCCGAAAAGATCATTCCATAAAACAAGCTATCGATCAGATTTCCAAGCGCTCCGGCAAATATCAATGCGACACAAATGATGAACCCGCGGTGAAATTTCTTGCGAATTATACTCCTAATGTAATACACGCCGAACACAACTGCAACCAGCCGGAACAAAGTGAGAGCCATTTTACCCCATTCGCCGCCAAACTTCCACCCCCAGGCCATCCCCTCGTTCTCGATAAAAAATAAACGGAACCATCTGCCAATCAGGGGAATCTGTTCCTGGTAATGCATGCTGGTTTTCACCCAGATCTTCAACACCTGATCCGCAACAATTATCGCCAGGATTATAAGGACAACACTACGACTCTTCACAAAAAAACATTTAAGCTTCAAATATACGTAAATCAAGCAGTTGAGGCGGATCGGGACAGCCTTCACCGGCCCCATGATCCCGCATCATTCCTGGAAATATACGCGCTTCACGCGCTGCGAGATTGAACTCAAAATCTCATAGGGAATCGTTCCGGCCGCGCGGGCAACCTGTTGCACGGAAGAGTTCTTCCCGAATACAATTACTTCCATTCCTTCTTCCACATCCGCGATGTCGGTAACATCGAGCATGGTCATATCCATACATACATGGCCAATGGTAGGAGCAGGTTTACCGTTCACCAGCATCAACCCATTGCCATTGCCAAGGCTCCGCGGATAGCCGTCGGCATAACCGATCCTGACCGTCGCGATCCGCGATTCGCGTACCACCCTTCCGGATCTGCCATAACTCACCGATTCACCGGGCTGCAGGGATTTCAACTGTGCGACCGACGATTTGAGTGAAACGCTTTCAATGAGGTTCAACCCTTCACCACCCAAACCATACAATCCGATACCGATCCTCACCATATCGTACTGGTATTGCGGAAAACGTGCAACGCCTGATGTGTTTAGCAAATGCCGCAAAAAAGGATATCCAACGGCGGAGGCAATAAGGGATGTCATTGACTCGAAGCGTCGTGCCTGCTCTTCGGTGAAATCATCATACTCCGGGTTTTCTGATGCAACCAGATGACTGAATACCGATTGGATTTTCAGTCTGCCATATGAAAGAGGCTGCAGTATCGAATTTAGTTCGCTTTCATTCAATCCCAGCCGATTCATTCCGGTCTCGATCTCGAAGTGAACCGGGTAATTGTTCAGGCCTTCGCTTTGTACAAATGACCTGAAGGCGTCAAATTGTTTCAGTGAAAAAATTTCCGGTTCAAGATCATTGTCAACAATAGATCTGAATGCATCCGGATCGCTATTCATGACCATGATCGGAAGCGTGATTCCTGCCTTGCGCAATTCAACTCCCTCATCCGGATATGCCACCGCCAGATAATCGACCTTGCTGAATTGAAGAACATTGGCAACTTCAAAGCTTCCGGTGCCATATGAAAATGCCTTTACCATCGCCATCGTTTTCGTTGATGGCAGAAGAAGTTCCTGAAACTGTTTGAGGTTGTGAGTCACTGCATTCAAATCTATCTCGAGTGTGGTCTGGTGCGTCTGGCTCTGCAAACGCGAAACGATCTTCTCCAGTTCAAACTTGCGCGCGCCCTTGATGAGGATCGTTTCCTCGCGAAAATTGCTGAGCGGAAAATGCGCAAGAAAATCTTCTGCCGTCGGAAAGAAGTGTCGTTCCGGCGACCACTCGAACAATGCCTGATACTGCGATATCACCGGCCCGATTGCAATGACTTGCGTAACTCCCACCTGGCGCATGCTTTCAGCAATCTCACTATACAATGATTCAGGCTCTGTGGAAGACCCTGCGAAATCCGAAACAATAACTGTTTTGCGAGCATGCTGATTTTGTTGAGCAAGGAAGTCCAGTGCAATCTTAAATGAACTCACATCGGCACTGTAAGCATCATTGATAATTGAACAATTGCCTATCCCTTCGCGCAATTCGAGGCGCATCGCAACATTGTGCAATCGCGCTAGCCGAGACGCTATCTGGGATGCAGGTACGTCAAGCATCAGCAATACCGCAACGCAATGCAACGCATTCTCAACTGATGCGCCATCCGTGAACGGAATTGAAAGAGACTGTTTTGTTTCGCCGTACAAATATTCGATGGTTGTATGATCAGCCTCGCGGACAACTGAAAGCACCTGCATGTCGGCAGCTGGATCGTGCCCCCATCTAAACATGCGTGGAGCGCCGGCGGCGACACGAAACTTTTCATGTACCTGTCTGCCAATTGCCTCGTGATCGCTGCAATACACCAGCCGCTCGACATTCGTGAAGAGCTTGAGCTTCTCCGAAATTTTTTGTTCTATCGAATCAAACCCGCTGGAGTGCGCTTCACCGATGTTTGTGAAAACGCCTATCGTTGGCTGAATGACGCGTTCAAGCTTTTCCATTTCACCCGGCATCGAGATTCCTGCCTCGAATATGCCGAGTTGATCGCCCTCAGCAAGTTGCCATACACTCAATGGCACGCCGGTTTGTGAATTAAAACTCTTCGGACTCCTTACGATCACATGATCCACACTCAGCAAATCATTCAACCACTCTTTCACAATCGTCTTTCCATTACTACCGGTTATTCCGATCACCGGTATGCGGAACCGCGAACGATGATAAGCGCACAGCAGCTGAAGTGACTCAAGTACGTCATCAACCACGATGAAATTGCTATCCGACGCTGGCGGCGAAAGTTGCTCCAGCACAACAAAACTCCGGACTCCCTTTTTGTACGCATCGTGGATGAACAGATGCCCGTCGCGACGCGGTCCGGGCAAGGCAAAGAACAAAGAAGCCGATGGAAAATGGATTTTTCTTGAATCTGTCAGAAGATGTTCTACCGGTGCGACCTCATTGCGAATCGTCGCCTTTCCACCGATAATGTCCGAAATATCGTTGACGGAGTATTTCAGATCTCTTCGTTTTTTGCGCTGCTTTTTTGCGGAAGCTCACGGTTTGCAACGGTAATCGAATAGATGATCGACGCCAGAAGGCAAACTACGATTACAAGAAGGGAAATGTAAACCGGAATGGAGATGTGCCAGTACTCAACCAACATTTTCATTCCAATGAAAACAAGCACCACTGCGATGCCCTGTTGCAAGTGAGCGAATTTGGAAACCGCTCCGCGAAGAAGAAAAAACAACGAACGCAGTCCCAGCACCGCGAATATATTGCTCGTATATATCACAAGCCGGTTGGTTGAAATGCCGAAGACAGCCGGTATTGAGTCGAGCGCAAAAACAATATCGGTTGTTGCAAGCATGATGACTACTACAAATATGCTTGTATAATATTTCTTGCCATTTTTAATTATCGTAAACTTTCCGGCGCCATCTTCCGGTACCAACGGCATAAAGCGTTTCAGAAATTTGTACACCGGGTTTGCGGAGAGATCCACCTCTTCGGTGTGTCGCGCCGAAAACATTTTGATACCAGTATAAACAAGCACTGCGCCGAAGATGTACAGCAACCAGTGAAATCGCTCGACAAGCGCAATTCCAACGGTAATAAAGATGACACGAAACACTATGGCCATGATGATGCCGATCAGCAACACGCGCGCGTAGTACGTTTCCCTGACTCCGAAGAATGAGAAGATGAGAATGAACACGAAAATATTATCGATGCTGAGCGACCATTCGGTTAGATATGCGCTGATATATTCGATTGCGATCTGTCGGCCCTCCTGGTACCATACGAATGCCATGAAGCCAAGCGCAAGCACCACCCAGAACAGGGTTTGCCACAATGCCATTTTGATGGTGATATGCGAACGCTTCCGGCTAAGCAATCCAAGGTCAAAGATCAATGCGAGAATGATCAGCGCTCCGAATATCAGGTACAGTAACTGGTCTGGTGTCATGTTTCAATATTCCAATCGACAATATCAGATAGCTGCTTTTGCAGTTGTGCGGCTACCGTAGTTCTTTGTCCTTATAACCTGGTACAACAACGCAAAAGCAATCACGATAACGATCGGCACAACGACGTTGATAAGTTGCCAGGTGAGTTTATTTTCTTCGATCCGCGCCGGGTCGAGCAGGCGCAATTCGATTGTTTTGCCCCTTGTTTCAAGAATCCCGGACGGATTTACAAGATACTCGATCGAATTCAGAAGGAAGTCGCGGTTCGCATACTGCGTTTTCGTGAATTGATTCGTCCCCATTTGCAAAGGACCCTCGTTCTGCGTTACGACATTCATCACGATATCTGCATCGGACACCACGATCATCTTGTTGTCGGGCGACTCGCGTCTGAACGGTTGATGAAATAACCTGTCAAGCGAATCGGCGAGGGACCTTGAGATCCGGTTTCCGAACAATGAAGTGAACTTTCCTTCGACGAGCATTGCCACAGGTATGTTCCTGCGGTTAAAGCTCGAAATTTCTTCCTGCGTTTTCACACTGTTCAGCGACACCATCGCAGGCGTATTCAGGACCCGTGAATTTGCGGACGAAGCCAGGAGAACTGTTTTCCTGAGTCCCTGCGTTGCGATACTATCCAGTGAATTGGGGAAAATCGACAATATGAGATTCAGGTTCTTTGCGATCGGATGTCCCGAATGAGAGGCGAGCAACGGAAAGTAAGGCCACGGCACAAGTTCAACCTGCGGTTGGCCACCAACGGATCCGACTACCTGTGGAAGCTTGTCGCATTGCACGTCCTGCAGAAGATCCTGGTTGATCCGTACTCCATAGCGGAACAACTGGTCTTCGAGATTGAGTCCGCGGTCAAATGCAATGAAGTCGCTTTGGGTACGCATAAGGCTGTCCATCTCCGCGTACAGATTATCTATGAACCACAGCATTTTTCCTCCGTGCATTACGTACTGATCGAGCTTGAGTTTTTGCTGATCGCTGAATCGCGAGTTGGGCTTAACCACCATAAGTGCATCAAATTCCATTGGAATCAACGGAAGGCTGTCTACGGGAACAAACGCGAAACCGTAGTTGGGCTTGAGTGTCCGTTCGATGAGATCGTATACGTTGTACGTTAGTGGCTGGCCGTTGCCAACCAGGTAGCCGATCACCGGCACGCTATCAGAAGCAAGTTTCTGGACAGCATTCGCAAATTTGTATTCAAGAAGTGCCTCTGCGGAATTTAATGAGCGGACGCCACCCGACATGTCTTGTCCCTGGAGCAAATCGATTGCCATCTCATTGCCCTGGTAAGAAACGAGCGCACCGGGATAAACGAGTCGTTCTTCCTGTGACTCGCCCTCTTTGGCCTGCACGCGAACATTGGTGGGCCGAAGTCCCATGCTGTCGAGCCGTTGCAACAACGACGCGCGTTCATCATCGTTCATTCCTTCGCCAGGCCTTTCAAACCGGTAGCTGACGTTCACTTTCGCCGCTTCCTGGAATTCGCTAAGCAATTCCTCAGCACTGGAACTCAATCGACGGAACTCAGCAGGCATTTGACCAGAAAGAAAAACCGTTATCGATACCTGGTCCGACAAAGAACGCAGCAACTTCTTTGTTGCCGGCGACAGTGTGTACCGTTTGTCTTCGGTAAGATCATAACGGAAATGAACAACCGAAGCCAGCCAGTTGATGGCTACCAATGCGACCAACACGATCAACCAATTGTATTTGGATGTCATCTTTTTCATTCTGTCAGCGACGAACGAGGTTTCGGTTCGTGATAAAAAGGAACAGGAATATCAGTGAAAAGAAATAAATCAGGTCGCGCGAATCTACTACACCACGGCTGATGCTTTGATAATGGTAATCGATGCCGATCATTTGAAGATAGTAGTCGGCTCCGGACTCGAACGCCGGGATCTGGCTGATGGCAGCAAACATGCCATAGATGGCGATACAGGCAAGCGCCGATAAGATGAATGCAACGACGGTATTTGATGTAGCGCTGCTGCACATGATACCGATGGCAGTAAACGCGGCAGCAAGTAGCAGTAAGCCGATGAATGAGCCGGTTGTCGCGCCGGTATCCAGTCCGCCTGAAGCAGAAAGGTTTTGAATACTGATCGCATAAATGATGGTTGGTACGATTGCAATGGCAACTACGATCAGGGCGCCGAGATATTTTCCACCCAGCAGTTGCCATTTCGTGATGGGCATGGTATGAAGAATCTCAAACGTGCCTGTCCGGAATTCTTCCGCAAAGCTTCTCATCGTAATCGAAGGAATGAGTACGAGCAGTATCCATGGCGCGAGTTGAAAATAGCGCTCGAGAGTTGCGAAACCGGTATCAAGGATGTTGTCAGGGAGAACAAAGAGAACCAGTCCGTTGAGAAGAAGAAACGCAATGATTGCGAGGTAGCCGGTTAAACTTGTAAAATATTGTCGGATCTCTTTTTTACAGACCGGCCACATGGTCGCGAAAATAGGTATAGAGGATGGAATTCAAACGCATTAAAAAAACCTCCGAAGAGGTTTTAATATTTTCTACACAGCAAAGCTTTCGCCGCACCCACAGCTTCGGCTTGCATTGGGATTGCTGAAGTAAAAACCTTTTCCGTTCAGTCCGTCTGAAAAGTCGAGTGTCGTGTTCACGAGATACAGAAAGCTTTTCAGGTCCGTGACCACTTTCACTCCATTGTCTTCAAACACCTGGTCCATCGGTTTCGTTTCGTTGTCGAAATCCAGTTTGTAACTGAGTCCCGAGCAACCGCCTCCGACAACCGAAACACGAAGGAAGTAATCGTTTTTTCCGGCGATTTCGGCTTCCTTCATCAGGTTGCTCACCTTCTGCTTTGCTTTATCGCTAACGTAAATCATGGTCGAATCAATGAACCACTTTTTCTTCGAAATTGATTTGCTCAAGGCCGTTCTTCACGCGGTAATCGTTGATTGCGGCTTTGATTGCATCCTCTGCAAGTACCGAGCAATGGATCTTAACGGGAGGCAGGTTCAGTTCCTCTACGATGTCCATATTGTCGATCTTTAGCGCTTCATCAACAGATTTTCCTTTCAGCCATTCGGTTGCAAGGGAAGACGAGGCGATTGCGCTGCCGCATCCAAACGTTTTGAACTTGGCATCGCGGATCATTCCTGTTTGTTCGTCAACCTCGATCTGCAGACGCATAACGTCACCACATTCGGGAGCTCCGACAAGACCGGTGCCTACGTTCTTTTTTGCCTTGTCGAGGGTGCCCACATTTTTAGGATTCTGATAATGATCGATAACTTTTTCTGAGTATGCCATAATCTTGTTATTTCAGGTTAATCAATGGTGAGCCCATTCAATGGAGTTCATATCAACGCCGTCTTTATACATTTCCCAAAGGGGGCTCATTTCTCTAAGCTTGGTTACTGTTCGGGTAACCTGTTGTATTGTATAGTCGATTTGTTCTTCAGTGGTATATCGGCCCAAACCAAACCGAAGCGAACTATGTGCCAGGTCGTCACCGAGGCCGAGGGCCTTTAAGACGTAAGAAGGTTCGAGAGAAGCCGATGTACAGGCCGAACCGGAAGATACTGCGATTTCCTTGTTGAATCCCATCATTAACCCTTCACCTTCCACGTATTTGAAGGAAACGTTGCTGACATGGGGCAGGCGTGATTCCTTGCTTCCGTTCACGTATGCTTCTTCAAGAGCAAGCAAAGCGTTTTCCAGCTTGTCGCGCAATTTTCCTATCCTGATCATTTCGGATTCCATTTCCTCCCTGCACAATTCACAGGCTTTACCGAAACCAACGATGCCAGGTACATTCAGGGTGCCGCTACGCATTCCCCTTTCATGCCCACCACCATCCATCTGGGCGGTAACTTTCACACGAGGATTCTTTCTTCTCACGTACAATGCACCTACTCCCTTGGGGCCGTACATTTTGTGACCGGTAAATGCCATAAGGTCAATACCGTCTTTGTTCACGTCGACCGGCACTTTTCCCACCGCCTGGGTCGCGTCTGAGAAAAACAGGACGCCATGTTTTCTGGCAATCTGGCTGATTTCTTTAACTGGCTGAATGGTACCGATTTCATTGTTGGCATACATGAGAGCGATCAGGACGGTAGTCGGTTTGATCGCTGCCTCAAGTTCTGCGAGATCTACCAGCCCGTCGGGTTTCACCTGGAGGTAGGTAAGCTCTCCGCCTTCCTTTTCGATGTGTTTGCAGGTATCGAGTACTGCCTTGTGTTCGGTGTTGGCGGTAATGATGTGATTGCCTTTGGCGGCATACATATCGAAAACACCTTTGATTGCGAGATTATCCGCTTCAGTTGCGCCGGAAGTGAAAATGATCTCCTTCGGATCGGCCCCGATCAATTTGGCCACCTGCTCACGCGCGTAATCAACCGCCTCTTCCGCCTGCCATCCGAATGGGTGGTTGCGGCTCGCAGCGTTGCCGAAATTCTGAGTAAAGTATGGTAGCATTGCGTCAACAACCCGCGGATCGCAAGGTGTTGTAGCATTATGATCAAGATAAATCGGAAACTTCAACATATTCTGAGCCCTGTTTGTAATCAGTTAGAAATAAATACAAATTTAGTTCAAAAGCGTTTATAATTACCTTCAAAAAACCCTAAAACGCCTTTATTTACCAAACTCGAAAACCTGTAATTACTCGTTTTGCATGCGTAAAATTGAACACATCGGAATAGCTGTTAAAGATCTGGCAACATCCATTCCGCTATTCGAGAAACTGTTAAATAGTCAGTGTTATAAACAAGAGTTTGTGGCGGGCGAAGAAGTGAATACTGCCTTTTTCATGATCGGAGAAACCAAATTAGAACTGATAGAGGGTGTGGGCGCCAACCGAACCGTAAGATCATTTATCGAGAAACGCGGTGAAGGGGTGCATCATATTGCCTTTGATGTGGCCGACATTATTGAGGAAACGAGGAGGCTAAAGGCCGAGGGATTTACTCCTCTGAACGATACACCGAGGGATGGGGCGGATAACAAATTGGTGAACTTCTTTCATCCAAAGACTTCGGGAGGCGTGCTTGTGGAGTTGTGTATGGAAAAAACTCAGTCGCCGGAAGAAACAGCTAAAGAGGTAGAGCGTAAGATTTGAGGTACCACTTGCGCTTCGTGGTCGTCGTTAACGGTCTGTACAAGAATTAGCCGGGTTTCATGCATCACGCCGGGGGTTAGTATCTCAAAGAGCCTGGTAAGAGTTTCGTAGCTGCACTGCATGGTCGTGATTTTCGTTTGTACGTATTAGTTAGGTTCAATTAAAGCAACACTCTTTTTACTTCAGAAATACCTTTCGCATCAGTTACTTTTACAACATACACGCCGTGGATCGCAGAATTCAGACGGATCTTTACCAGCTGATCTGAATAAGCCTGCTGATGAACTACCTGACCGTTGATACCAATCACCGATACAATATTGTTTGACGAAGACTTTCCGATTTTTACTGTCAGAGAATTATCGGCACCGGCGATCACTTTCATTTCAGCTGTTTCATCTTTTGACGAGATCACTTTTACTGAAGAATACATCTGGTTACCGTTCATATCCACCTGCCTGATGCGGTAATAAGTGTCATTGGTTCCTTCAACCTTATCTGTATAAGAATACTGGTTGATGCTTGTTGCAGACTGAGCCGGCATAACAATAGCGATTATCGACCAGTCGCGACCGTTGTTGCTTCTTTCAACTTCGAAATGGCTGTTGTTGATTTCAGTGGCGGTTGTCCATTTGATTTCAACCCTGTTGTTGTTTTTAATTGCAGTGAAAGAAAGAAACTTAACCGGAAGAATCATATTGCTGTACGCGAACTCACCACCTGTTGTATTGTCGGCATATGCGTATCCGAAGATGGTTCCTTCAGAACCCTTATATAACAAGTCGTTTCCAAGCTTCACCTGGTCGTTGTTTCCACCACCGGTCAGTTTACCGCTTGTTTCGATTACGAAGGTGCTGTAGTCGTTGATGGTAAGTTTACCACCTGCAAGTTTCAGCGTTCCGTATATTTTCAATACTATATTGTCGAGTTTGATGTTTGCATCGATCAGCATGGTCACACCGTCTGCGATAACTACAGTATCATTCGACGCGGGAAGACGTTTCAGATCCCAATCTGCCTTGGTTGACCAGTTACCGCTTTTGGTTGCTTTGATAACCGGAGCAGCGAAGGCCGGAGCGAGGATGATCAGGGTGAGGATCGAGGTAATTAAGTTTTTCATTTTATTCGATTGACAACCCTAATTGGCAAGCCGCATACCGGACGCGCGGAACCCTGTGCCAGGTCTGATAATGAACACCTAACTTATTACTAATCAATCAAATAAAATCGAAAACAACATTGCGATAGAATTTTGGAAAATCATTTCAACTTTGGAAAATGTCTAAATTTTGGAAGGATTTCCAGTTTTGGAACACATGGGAGGAGTTTGCAGTTGGTCAAAGGAATGCGTGGGAACGCTGTTTAGACCCACAAGGGAGGATGCCATACATAGAAGTGGAAAATAACGCTCTGGGGGAGTAGATGAGTCTGGAGTGTGGGTTCACTCTTCAGTAAGTATTTTATTCAATCCCAGTTTTTCAAGGGCGATGGCGGCAGCGACCTGGCTGGCGTCCTTTTTATTATATGCTTTTGCTTCGGCTACGACTTCGCCGTTGACCACCGCTCCGATGGTGAAAAGTCTTCTGCCTCCTTCAATTCTCTCATCCAGCGTTTCGAACTCGAGATTTTTGCCATTCTTGTTGGCCCAGCCGTAGAGTTTATTCTTGTGATTGATCTCGAGGTTTTCGAGCTCTTCCATGTATAGATGTGGAATGATCATTCGTTCCATCACCCATTCCTGTGTTTTTCGGAAACCTTTATCGAGGTAGATGGCTCCGACAACCGCTTCGAGGGTATTGCCAAAAATTTGACTGATCTTAAGTGAGTTGTCGAATTTGTTGAAGTACGTGATTTTCTTGAGCCCCATTTTCAGGGCGATCTCATTTAGTTTGTTCCGGTTCACCATCTTACTTCTCATCTCGGTGAGAAAGCCTTCTTCCTTATAGGGATAACGTTTGAAAAGATAATCGGCGATGATTCCGGAAAGGATGGCGTCTCCAAGATATTCAAGACGCTCGTTGTTCTCATCTGCGCTGTCGCGAACCGACCTGTGGGTAAGAGCAGCTTTGTACAGAGCGGTTTTTCCCGGGCTAAAGCCAAGCACATTTTTGAGTTCTTTTTTAAACGATGCCCGGTGGTTGTTTCCAATAAAGCGGTCCAGTATTCCCACAGATTACAAGCTACTGATTTTTCATTAACGAAAAAAAGCAAGGATATTCCGACAAATGAAAAACGGAGCCGCCTCGATTATTATTGCTGATACTTCTTCACTATCACGCATGCGTTGTGTCCACCGAATCCAAACGTATTGCTTAATGCTGCGCGCACGGGACGTTGCTGAGCTTTATGAAAGGTAAAGTTCAGTCGCGGGTCAAGTTCCGGATCGTCGATGAAATGATTGATTGTTGGAGGAACCACATCTTCGTTTACTGCCATGATACATGCGATCGCTTCTACAACACCTGCGGCTCCGAGGCAATGTCCTGTCATTGACTTCGTCGAACTGATGTTCACTTTATACGCCTGTTCACCGAACACGTCGATGATGGCTTTTACTTCTGCGATATCACCAAGAGGTGTAGATGTTCCGTGAGTGTTGATGTAATCGATGTCTTCAGCCTTCATGCCGGCATCTTCGATGGCGGCAAGCATCACGTTCTTTGCACCGAGTCCTTCGGGATGCGGAGCCGTAATATGATGTGCATCGGCGGTAGCGCCGCAACCGGCGATTTCGCAGTATATTTTTGCACCCCTTGCCAGAGCATGATCAAGATCTTCCAGGATGAGCGTTCCTGCCCCTTCTCCCATTACGAAGCCGTCGCGTTCTTTATCATAAGGGCGGCTTGCCGAACTGAAATCCTCGTTTCTTTCACTCAGCGCCTTCATCGCGTTGAACCCTCCTACGCCGGCTTCACTGATCACACTTTCTGTACCTCCCGCAAGAATGATGTTCGCCTTTCCGAGACGGATGAGATTAAAGGCTTCCATAATCGCGTTGGTTGAAGACGCACATGCGCTTACTACTGCGAAGTTGGGACCGCGGAACTGGTGACGCATGGAGATATGCCCGGCAGCGATATCAAGGATCATCTTCGGAATGAAGAAGGGATTGAACCTGGGCGTACCATCTCCTTTTGCAAAATTGACCACTTCTTCCTGGAAAGTGATAAGGCCTCCGATACCGCTGGCAAATACTACACCTACCCGATCCTTATTGATCGATGCGTCTCCAATGCCCGCATCAGCTACTGCTTCATCGCTGGAGGCAAGAGCAGTTTGCGTGAACCTGTCGAGTTTGCGTGCCTCTTTCTTGTCGAGCCAGTTCAGAGGATCGAAGTTTTTCAATTCGCATGCAAAGCGGGTTTTGAATTTCGACGCATCGAACTGGGTGATGAGATTGGCACCTGAAACTCCGTTCTTCAACGAAGACCAATATTCGGAAAGCGTGTTTCCGATCGGAGTTAACGCACCAATACCCGTAACAACAACTCGCTTTAGTTCCATGGGATTAATGTTATGCTACAATATCAGATCAGCGATCGGACCTGGTGTGACATCCGCATTCAACAAGAGTTATAATAAACCGACGCTTATCAGAATGTAAATAACAATGATGATAAAGATACGAATCCGCCTTTGCGGCATGAGGCAACAGAAGGCGGATTCGTTATATAGCTATGAAACAGATCGGAATTATTTGGCATGCTCTTCAAGATAAGCGATCGCCTGGCCAACGGTAGTAATCGTTTCGGCCTGCTCGTCAGGAATGGAGATGTTGAATTCTTTTTCAAACTCCATTATCAACTCAACAGTATCCAGTGAATCCGCACCTAAATCGTTTGTGAACGAAGCTTCGTTTGTAACCTCAGCTTCCTCCACACCTAACTTATCGACAATGATCTTTTTAACTCTTGTTGCGATGTCTGACATTTTTGTAAATTTTAGTTACGGGTGCAAAAATAGAATTTTTGAGATAATGGCAATAAAAGGCCGTTTTTTATTATCTATCATTATATTGCGACAGTCGCTAAACATGAACAACCGCACTACATGGCTCTCAAAATCATCGATCACGGTTCGCGCGAATACCAGCAGATGGTGCAGTTGCGCAATGATATTTTGAGAAAGCCTCTGGGGTTATCCTTCGATCCGCAGGAACTCGAAAAAGAAAAAGACGAAATACTTATCGGAGCATTCGAAGAGGACAAGATGCTTGGCTGCTGTATGCTCATCAAAGTTGATGACAAAACCGTTCGCCTCCGTCAAATGGCGGTATTAAACAATCTTCAGGGTAAGGGAATCGGCAGGGCCCTCATGCAATTCGCCGAAAACATCGCCCGCGATCGCGGCTTCCAAACCATCATGATGCATGCCCGCAAAACCGCAACCGGATTTTATGAAAAGTTGGGCTATCATGTTGCCGGCAACGAATTTCATGAAGTGACGCTACCGCATTATGTAATGGAGAAGAGGCTGTGAGCGGTGGGATTCGGGTGTCAGGTATCGGGTATCGGGAAAACAGTCATCAGCACTTTGCTGACCCTTTGGCAACTTTCCAATTTCTCGCCGCAGCTCGAAGGTGATCTTACCGCCCTTTTCACTTTTCCCTTTTCACTTTTCCCTTTTCCCCTCCCCGGCTACGCCGATTCGGGCAGGCTTTTTCACTTTTCACTTTTCCCCTCCCCGGCTACGCCGATTCAGGCCGGCTTCTCCCTTACTTTATCAACCTCAACGTAAACGGATACCTGTAATACTTGTTTTCACTTGTCTTGATCGTTGCAATGATCACCATTATTATTGCAAAAATCCCAACGATCCACACCAAGAAGATCCCAATTACAGTTATTACGAGAATAACGAATACAATCAACATTGTCAGCTGAAAATTGAGACTTTCTTTTGCATGTACACGCACGTATTCCGACTCATCCTTTTTCATGAAGTAAATAATGAGAGGCGCAAATATTCCGACAATGAGTGTAAGAACATGCGAAAGAATTGCGAGTGTTCTTTCATCACTTGTTGGGGCTGTGAGCGGTTGGGACTCGCTTCCCGGATTACTTTCCGGAATAGTTCGGTTTTGATCGGTCATGGCAGTTGGTTTCCGAAAAGGTACGAAAACCACTCAACTTGCCACCGCGTCGCTGCGGACAAATCGGTGCATCCTTGAAAGAAAATCAAGCATCGCTTCCATCGACCGGATGTTGTCTACAACAAGCATGAACATCTTGCCGGTCTGCTTCAACCGCGCATTGTTCGTATTCTTCTGGATATAATTCAAAATATCATTGAAAGTCTCCGATTCGAAGTAGGGTGAATCGGGACGGTTGATGAAATAACACTTTAGCGTCTCATCTTTTAGTATCAGCCTTTCAAATCCTAATTCAACAGCGCGTTGACGACATCTTACAGTATCAAACAGGTCGCGGATCGGCTGCGGCATTGCACCAAATCGATCCGTCAACTCCATTTCGAAGTCCCTAAGCTCCTCTTCGTTTTTGCTATTATCCAGTCGAGTATAAAGCGAAAGCCTCTCAGTAATACTCTCGACGTAACTGTCAGGTATCAAAATCTCAAGATCCGTGTCGATGGTGCAGTCCTGTACAAAGTCGTCCTGCTTTGAAATTTCCTCTTTGAACAGGCTCTTGAATTCCGTCCTTTTTAATTCGCGGATGGCCTCGTCCAGGATCTTCTGATACATCTCAAACCCGATCTCTGCCATGAATCCGCTCTGCTCACCACCCAGCATGTTGCCGGCTCCGCGAATATCAAGATCGCGCATCGCTATCTGGAACCCACTTCCGAGTTCACTGTGCTGTTCCAGCGTTTGCAACCTCTTTCGCGAATCATCCGGAAGCGTACTCACCGGAGGTGCCAGCAGGTAACAAAATGCTTTTTTATTGCTTCTTCCCACACGTCCCCGCAGCTGGTGAAGATCACTCAGTCCGAACTGGTGCGCGTTGTTTACGATGATGGTATTTACATTAGGAATGTCAACACCACTTTCAACAATATTGGTGCAAACAAGCACGTCGTATTTCTTATCTATGAAATCAAGGATTCGCTCTTCAAGCACGTGGCCCTCGAGTTGCCCGTGTGCGAAACCTACACTCAGGTCGGGACATAACGACTGGATCAACGACGACATCTCAGCAAGCCCGAGCACCCTGTTATGAATAAAAAAAACCTGGCCGCCGCGTTCCGTTTCAAAATAGATCGCTTCACGAATGAAATCTTCGTTGAAGACCTGCACTTCGGTTTGAATCGGTTGTCGGTTCGGCGGAGGCGTATTGATAATGCTAAGGTCCCTCGCACCCATGAGACTGAACTGAAGGGTTCTTGGGATAGGCGTGGCCGTTAGTGTCAGGCAATCGACATTTGTTCGCAAGGTTTTGATCTTCTCCTTATGAGCAACGCCGAACTTTTGTTCCTCGTCAATCACCAAAAGACCGAGGTCCTTGAACTTCACTTCTTTTCCAAGCAACGTATGGGTACCGATGATGATGTCGATTTTACCTTCTTCAAGTTTCTTCAATGTTTCTTTTCTTTCGCGTGCCGACTTAAACCGATTCAGATAATCAACCGTTACAGGAAAATCTTTCAATCGTTCCTTGAATGTCTTGTAATGTTGAAACGCCAGAATGGTTGTCGGCACAAGCACAGCCGCCTGTTTGCCATCAACACAACTCTTGAAAGCGGCGCGTATCGCAATTTCGGTCTTACCAAAACCCACATCGCCGCACACCAGTCGATCCATTGGTGAAGCGGATTCCATGTCTTTCTTCACGTCACCGGTTGCCTTGCTCTGATCGGGCGTGTCTTCGTAAATGAATGAGGCCTCCAGTTCATTCTGCAGATAATTGTCGGGCGAATGTGCGAACCCTGTTTGCGCTTTTCTCTGCGCATACAATTGAATAAGATCGAATGCTATCTCCTTAACGCGTGTCTTTGTCTTGTCCTTCAGTTTCTGCCAGGTGTCGCTTCCGAGCTTATTGACTTTCGGAACGGTTCCTTCCTTGCCTGTGTATTTCGATATCTTATGAAGTGAATTGATGTTCACGTAAAGGATATCACTGTCTTTATAAATTATTCGCACCGCTTCCTGAAGCTTGCCGTTCGCTTCAATCTTTTGCAAGCCGCTGTACACACCAACGCCGTGATCGATATGCGTCACAAAATCGCCGGGCTGCAGTTCGCGCAACGTTCGAAGCGTGAGTGCCTTGCTCTTGTTATATGCCTGTTTGACCTTGTATTTATGATACCGCTGGAAGATCTGGTGATCGGTGTAACAAACAACTTTCAGATCTTCTTCTATAAATCCCTCATGTATGGATACCGGTACCGGGGTGAATGGAATCTCAACTTTTAGGTCTTCGAAAATACTATGAAGTCTTTCGAGTTGACGTGGATTGTCGGCAAACAGGAACAACGAAAACCCTTTCGACTCCCACTGTTTCAGATCGCGGATAAGAAAATCAAATTGGCGGTTGAACGATGGTTGTTCTTTCGTGCGGAATTCAATTTCAACACCGGACCGCCAAGTGTTTTTTGGTCCGAACTCCACAACCGTTCTCGAACGGAATTGCTGTTCCAGTGTGTCGGTCGGAACAAAATGTCGCTCGTTTGTTTTTACTATGAGATTCTTGTCATCGTCCCGCGCCTCATAGCCGCGTTCGAGGAACAAGTGAAGATCTTCTTCCTGTGTCAGCAGCCGGTCGCGCGTGAGCTCCCAATTCTGCAGCCATACAACGGTATTTTGCGGAAGAAACTCGAGCAGTGAAATTCTTTCGTCTGCATCGATATGCGTTTCGATATTCGGGATAATGGTTACTCGAAGAAGTTTGCGTTCGCTCAACTGCGTCTCCGGATCGAATATGCGGATCGAATCGACTTCATTGCCAAACAATTCAATCCGGTAGGGCTTTTCGTTTCCAAACGAATAAATATCAAGGATGCCGCCGCGCAAAGCGAATTGTCCCGGTTCATATACAAAGTCGGACCGGTCAAATCCATATTCCACCAACTGTTCCATCAGGCGGTCAACCTGAAGTGTATCGTTGGTTTTGATATTGATAATATTTTCAGCGAGCGTATCCGGCAACACAACTTTTTCAAACAAAGCCTCGGGGTACGTGACGAGGATTTTTCGGTTGCCGCCCGCGGCCCATTTGGTAAGGGCCTCGGTGCGAAGCATTACATGGCTGCCGTTGAGCAGGCTAAAGTTTTTGCGGTTTTTAAAAGAGGAAGGGAAATAGAAAAGGTCAAGTGCCTTTCCAACATTTTCAAGAGAATTGTGGAGATATGCGGCTGTTTCGGAATCCTCACAAACCACAATGTGATTGAGTTGGCTGCATGCGGGAGTCTGAAAAACCGAATGGATCAGGAAAGCCGGTGAACTGCCGCGAAGGTTTTTACAGTAAATGCTTTGCGGTTGGGCATACGTCAGCCTGTCCGCGAGCTGAAAAAGGCGGGGATTCGATTCGGAGAACTTTGACAACAACTGCTCCAGATTCATAACGCCGGCTCGAAGATAAACAATTCGTTGATGACGTTAGTTGATGAGGTTTCGGCTATGGGCTTTGAGCTATGAGCTATCCCTGATTGACTGCTATTGTGGTCATCACCCTGTCTGCGACCCGCAATCTTTGGCCAGAACTTTCAACCTTCAACTTTCAACCTTCAACTACTTCCTAGCTTTTGCGTAATTTGAACTCTTATCTGTTCTATGAATCTTGTAAAAAAGTCTATTGTTTATGGGGGTGGCGTGTTGATTGTTGCTTCTTGTATTTTCTATTTCAACGCAGAAAACAGTCGCTCCGACTCCGACCAGGTTCTCAAGGTTCAGCTTCCAAAAAGAACGAAAAAAACGAACAAATCTCTGGAACGCCGTGCCGCATTTCTTCGCGCGAGGGCGGAATACGAATACAATATTTTAAAGAGTCCGGTCACCGGAAGAATACCTTATCGCGTCAGAGAACGCGAATTGCAATTTGCCCGAACCATCAGGCAGCGCGGTTCCACCGGGTCCGGCGTCCAGTCGCCTACGAACCTAAACAACTACATTCCGGCCGGGCCGGATAGTTTGGGAGGAAGAACACGTGTTGTTCTTTTCGACAAACGCTACAACGGCACTTCGAACCGCGTGCTGCTTTCCGGATCTGTAAGCGGTGGAATTTACCGTTCGGCAGATGGCGGAAGTACATGGACGAGAGTAGGTCCCGACAATGACTTTCATAACCTCACGACACTTGCCCAGGATCCGCGTGCAGGATTCGAGGACACATGGTACGCAGGCGGCGGTGAGGCCTATGCAAATTCTGCGGATGCGCCGGGTGCTCCTTATCTGAGCCATGGAATCTGGAAATCGACCGATAATGGCTTGAACTGGACGAAACTTTCTTTCAACATACCTGGAATCCCGAACGGACCCTATCTGCCCGAATCGTTCGATCATCCGTTCGACTTTGTGCATCGCATCATTGTGAATCCCGTGAACGGACATGTATACGTGGCCGGACATCGAAGGCTTGTAAGATCCACCGACGGTGGCGCCACCTGGGCAATAGTCTTTTCCGGAACCAAGGTCGCTTCGGCCGACAACGGCCAGATGGATATCACCGCAACAACAAACGGACTACTATATCTCACTGTTAATGGTGGGTTTCCGGACACCGACAAACGCGGTGTGTGGTCGTCGCCGAACGGAACAACCTGGACCAGACTGGCAGGCGGAAGCACAATAAATGTTGATTCTGTCGCAGACTGGCGGGCAAACGACCCCGGCACGGAAAGTCGAAGGATCATCCTCGCACTTGCTCCCTCCAATCAGAATATTCTCTATGTCTGTTATGAAAATGGTTTTGATCAGGATGGCTTTCTACCCCGTCCGGAAGTCGATCTGTATCGACTCGATGCCACTTCAGGAACGCAATGGACGAACCTGAGCGCGAACATGCCTGATTTTCCCGAACAACTTGGCGGTGTCGATCCGCTCGAGACGCAGGACGGATACAATATGATGCTTGCTGTAAAGCCCAATGATCCGAATGCAGTTTTTCTTGGTGCCACCAACCTCTATCGGTCTACCAATGGGTTTACCAATACTGCCGGAACGAGTTGGATCGGCGGATACGGAAACACTTTGCCTACACTTACGATCTATGGAAGTGCTTTAGGCAATCAGGACAGGGGCAGGTGGAGTCATCCCGATATGCATTACCTGGCTTTTGATCCTACAAATCCGAACCGCGCAATTTGTGCCAACGATGGAGGTTTACAGTTCACAGAGAATATTATGGGAACGGCTGCCGGAAAGGAGCCTGTTGCATGGAGGATGGTGGCGAAGTACCAGACCGTTCAATATTATCACGTGGCAATAGATCCGGAGGCGGGCGTGATGGACTTCATAGGCGGTGCACAGGACAATGGTACCCAGTTCCGCGATGGCAGCGGAGTATTTGGAACCGCGAATGAGAATGTACATATCCGGTTCCAGGGGGGCGATGGTGGTTCGGTTGGAATGATCCCAAGAAGCGGCAATACAAAAACCATTTTCGGATCCACGCAGCTCGGCGATATTTTCCGGATAACATTTTCAGGTGGCCCAAGCAATTTCGATGATATCAGGCCAGTATCTCTTACTCCATTTCCGGGTACGACGGATGGATTTGGCGAATTCGTAACGTATTTCCGCAACGATTTCGATAATCCCGAAGACCTGTATTATGTAAACTTCAATCGCCTGTTCAGAACGAATATGGCAAGCGGTGTGAGCAGCCTGACCTGGCAGGAAATGACAGGTGTAGCTGCAGCTGTCAATACGGCGAATCCAACCAGCGGGACAGACATCGCCATCCGTTCGCTCGAAACAACAAGGGGAACTTACGGTAATGGACATACGCTTTTTATCGGTACATCAAATGGCAAACTGTTCAGGCTTGAAGACCCTCGGAACGCACTTGTTACCGCTTCACCTGTAGACATATCTCCCGTTGGATTGAATGGATCTGTATCTGATATTGCCGTCAACCCGAACGACGACAATGAGATCATGATCGTGTTGTCGAATTACGATACCGAAAGTATCTGGTGGACGAACAACGCAAAGAGTTCCACTCCAACGTGGCGCATTGCTGAAGGAAACCTTACACTACCGTCCGTGCGCAGTTGTGCAATCGTGGTAAAAGAGGGCGTTACCGAATACTATGTCGGGACTTCAGTTGGCTTGTACAGTGCGTTGAATATAGGACAGGGCTTGCAATCCGGTGTACAACCCGAATGGGAACGCGAGGGTGGCGATGTTTTGAATTACGCGATCATCAACGCCATTGATTATCGGCCGCAGGACAACGTTTTGTTGTTAGGGACGCACGGCAACGGCATGTATTATTCTGAGCTCGGTTCTCCGAACTTCAATCCGGGCAACGGAAATGGTGGAACCGATTCAACGAATGCTGAATTCATCCGGCAGGTGACACCGACGATTACCGGTGGTGTTGTAAATTATCGCGTTGGAAATATGTTTTCGATACGCCGTCTGGAGGTGCAGTTGATGACCATCTCAGGTCAAACGGTCCTTGCGAAACGCACGGGGTATTCGAATGGATCGGTCAATCTAACGAACCTACCGGCTGGTGTATATGTGCTGGTCATTCGCAGCGAGGACCGGAAGCATCGATATGTGCGAAGAGTCATTCGCAGGTAAGTTATTACTCAAACAGATTTGGAATTGAAATTGAAACGCCGGGCAGAGGCTGACAGCTGACAGCTGATAGCCGACAGCCGATAGCCGACAGCTGACAGCCACCGAAACCTAACTCGGCTCGCCTCAATACATCGCCTCTTTCTTCAGCTTCTTCGCAGAATCGATTACAATCAATTTGTTCTTTTTATTGATCGTGTATTCAAGCACAAAATTCTTATCCGTCAGTTTCTTTTTAACATCCTCGCTGGGTTCCATCGAGATACTGTCGATCGCCTGGATACTAAGTATCTTCTTACTTGTTTTCGTTGCAACCGAGTCCCACAGGATCTTATCATTCGGATCATCGGTTACCAGCGATGGCGCACCTTTCAGGTATTCACCTTTAACCGAAAAAGGCTTTCCCGCAACCCAGAGTATTCCCGGGATAATGTTGAGATCCGGTTTGTGTTCAAGATAAATGAGATACGACTTCATGCTCCGTGGCGTTGCGGGCGCGGTTCTGCCTCCTTCGCTGACAGCAGTGTGGTGTGCGGCTCCCGGCAACACGTTGCGCTCAAATGCATAGCCTTTGATACCTGAGCAACTTTGGCCGAATACTGTAAATGTGATCAATCCAATCGTAAGGGTCAGTATTGAGTTTTTCATTTGTTGTGAATGTTGCAAGCATTGTACCCAAAACCGAAATGCGCAGCCGTTGCAACGTATTATTTATCTTAGCCCAATTTCAAACCTATAACGACTTCAACTTGCTACAACCCTGGCGCACCGGAAAAGTAATCCGAATTGAGAATGAAACCGACTCAACACGAAGATTCTGGATCGAAGTCCCTGAAATGAGCTCTTTCGATTTCAAGCCCGGACAATTTGTTACTCTCGACCTCCCCATTCATGAGAAACCAAACAAACGATGGAGAAGTTATTCCATTGCTTCATGGCCCGATGGCACGAATGTGTTTGAACTGGTCATTGTTCTTCTGGAAGGCGGGCTGGGCACGAACTACCTGTTCAACAATGTTGAAATCGGATCGGAGCTTACGTTTCGCGGGCCTCAGGGCGTTTTTACTCTTCCCGAGGTGATCGACCGCGACCTGTATTTCATTTGTACCGGTACCGGTATCGCACCGTTTCGCTCAATGTCACATTATCTTCACCTGCATAATATTCCTTACGAAAACATCTATCTCATCTTCGGATGTCGAAAGCTTTGCGATGGATTATACGGACCTGAATTGCGGGAGCTTGAAAGTCGTATGGAAAGATTTAAATATCTGCCGACGTTCTCGAGAGAAGAACCTTCGCAAAACGTCCGCACGGGTTATGTGCATGCAGTATATGAGGAAATCTGTCGTCAAAGTGCTTCGTCGAATGGAGACGGCACACAAATAATGAAGCCTGCGTTTTTTTATTTATGCGGATGGAAAAACATGATCGATGAAGCAAAACAGCGAATACTTGCGTTAGGTTACGACAAGAAATCAATTCACCTGGAATTGTACGGCTGAGAGGACCTCAATACCTTTTGCGCTTTTCAGCGGGGACAGCAGCTTGTTTTTCGTTCTCGTCCTTAAGATTGTTCATCGGAATTACAGGAATCTGCGATTCCTTCATCTGCTTCACAAGCATTGCTCTTTCTCGCTGAAGTTCAAGAATATCAGCATGGTTGCTAAGCATTTCCTTTTCAAGCTCCGTGATTTTCAGTTTGAGCGATCGCGAGTACCCCATCCGGACAAGGAACCCTGCCACGAATGCAACACACAACAGTCCCGACAGCACGAAAAGGTTAAACGAAAATTCAATCGCAAGCATATGTACTGGTTTCTTCGAAGAATTGGCTTTTAGTATCGAAGGTTAAACTACGGCTTTTCGCCGTATGTTCAAAGTTGTCACCTAAACTGCTGCCAATTAATCAACTGACAGCTGTGTTATTGCAAACTGTACGCCATCAAGCTACTTAGAGTCCGGCTGTACTCGAAATATGTTTTTCCACAAGTGTGCGGATAGCCGATACCGGTATTCGCTCCTGACTCATGGAATCTCTGTGCCTGATGGTAACCGTTGAATCTTCCTTAGTCTGATAGTCGACAGTAACGCAAAAAGGACTTCCGATCGCATCCATCCTGCGGTAGCGTTTGCCTATCGTATCTTTTTCCTCGTAAAAGCACCTAAAGAACGGTTTACATGTGTTCATTATTTCACGGGCTATCTCAGGAAGTCCGTCTTTTTTGACCAATGGCAGTATTGCAAGTTTAACCGGAGCAAGGCTCGCGGGTAACCTGAGTACCGTACGGGAGTCTTTTTTATCGCCGCTGCTGAGGTCCTCTTCCGCGTACGCCTCGCTTAATAACATCATAAAACTTCGGTCGAGGCCTATTGATGTTTCAATCACATAAGGAATGTAATTCTGATTCAGCTCCGTGTCGAAATACAACATCTTCTTCCGGCTGTACTCCTGGTGACTGCGAAGGTCGAAGTCAGTGCGCGAGTGAATTCCTTCGACTTCTTTGAAGCCGATGGGAAATTCATACTCTATATCGCAGGCGGCATCCGCATAATGAGCAAGTTTCGTGTGGTCGTGGAAGCGAAACTTCGATTCAGGTATTCCAAGTCCCCGGTGCCATTTCATTCGTTCGGCTTTCCAGTATTCGTACCACTGCATTTGCGTTCCCGGCCGGATGAAGAACTGCATTTCCATCTGCTCGAATTCGCGCATTCTGAAAATGAACTGGCGGGCAACGATTTCATTTCGGAACGCCTTTCCGGTTTGTGCGATACCGAAAGGAATTTTCATTCTTCCGGTTTTTTGCACGTTCAAAAAATTCACGAAGATCCCTTGCGCAGTTTCCGGGCGCAGGTATATTTCACTTGCTTCTTCGCTGATGCTTCCGAGTTGCGTCGAAAACATCAGGTTGAACTGCCTTACGTCTGACCAGTTGACGGTACCGCTAACGCTACACTTTATTTTATTGTCGACGATGAGCTGTCGGATTCCATCGTAGTCACTCGCTGCCAGCAGCCGGTCCATATCGGCGATCAGTGATTGGCCGCGTTGCGCATCACCGTTCTTTTCGAGTTCGTCGGCAAAGCCTTCAATCAGATGATCGACGCGGTATCGCTTCTTGCTGTCTTTGTTGTCGATCATCGGATCACTGAAGTTGTCCACGTGTCCGCTTGCTTTCCATACGGTCGGGTGCATGAAGATTGCAGCGTCGATACCAACGATGTTTTCATACATCCTGGTCATCGTGTTCCACCAGTGGTCACGAATATTTTTCTTCAATTCACTTCCCCATTGCCCATAGTCGTACACTGCACTGAGCCCATCGTATATTTCACTTGAAGGAAAAACAAAACCGTATTCCTTGCAGTGCGAGATTATCGCCTGAAACCTTGAATTGTCTGTTGCCATCTTATTATGTTAGGTCCTTACCGTTCGCTGCGACGGCGGTGCAAGTTTACTTGATTCCAGTTATTTTTTGTGAAGCTTTTCGTTGCCGGTATGTCTCGCAGCATCTCTTGCCGTCTTCTTCTGCATGTTCTTCTCAAATGCTGCAGTAAGATCAACTCCGGTTTGGTTCGCCAGGCAAATCAATACCCAGAGAACATCGGCCATCTCGTCTTCCATCGACACCTGTTTGTCCGACTCCTTGAACGATTGTTCTCCGAACTTGCGCACCATGATCCGCGAAAGTTCTCCAACCTCCTCCATTAATATCCCGAGATTGGTCAGTTCATTGAAATAGCGGACACCTGTTGTGGTGATCCACGCGTCTACCTGCGATTGTGCTTCCTGTATCGTCATTCCCTGTTTTTTGAATCAATAATGATTGTAACCGGGCCATCGTTTATCAGCTGAACTTTCATGTCGGCTCCGAATATCCCGGTAGCGACGGGTTTTTGCAGATCGTTCACAACGGTGGCAACAAACTTTTCATACAAGGCATTCGCGATAGGTGGTTTCGCTGCCCGGATGTACGAAGGGCGATTGCCTTTTTTTGTGGATGCATGCAAAGTAAACTGGCTGATGATCAATATCTCGCCGCCGATGTCCAGTACCGACATATTCATTGTACCATGCTCGTCGTCGAATATCCTTAGCTGCACCAGCTTTTTGCTTGTCCAGGTAATATCTTCTTCATTGTCAGAATCTTCAAACCCGGCTAAAACTACCAAACCTTTGCTTATTGCACCCCGTATTTCATTTTGAATGGTGACCGATGCGCTACTCACTCGCTGAATTACAACCTTCATTATTAGTATCGCCCTTTAATGAATAAATTTAGGCGTATTATGAAAGGTTATGAATTGGATCTCACACCTGAGTTGAATTTCCAAACCGGTCGAAGTGGTGGAAAGGGAGGACAGAATGTGAATAAGGTGGAGACGATGGTTGAAGCTTATTTCGACGTTCGTGGCTCAAAGATTTTGGGCGATGAAGAAAAGACCCTTGTTCTTTCGAAGCTGAAGAACCGGATCAATTCGGAAGGTGTGCTGCAGGTTCGCAGCCAGGTACACCGGTCACAGGGGGCCAATAAAAACGAAGCGATCAGGAAGATGCATGAACTTGTTTCTTCCGCGCTCAAGAAAGAGAAAAAGAGAATCGCCACGAAGCCGTCCCCGTTTGTGAAAGAAAAAAGGTTAAGCGAGAAAAAGAAACGTTCGGAACATAAGCAATCGAGGCAAAAATACCGGCACCTTGATTAAATGCCGGCGCTGCCGCCACATGAAACTTCCGTTCGTGAATTATAAAACGTCTGCGTGATCAACAGGTTTGCGATATCGATTATTTGCATTGTTGCAGTGTGTACACTGACGGTCAATGCATGCCGAAAATCGGACCGGGCATCTGCCGGCCCGCAGCCGCTTGTATTTGATGTACCAGCAGGATTTCCGCAGCCTCACTATTCTTTTTCAACGATGCCGCTTACTGAAGAAGGGTTTCAACTCGGCAGGAAGATATTCTACGACGGAAGGCTTTCGCCGGATGGTACCATCAGTTGTGCATCCTGCCACGAGCCGATTGCTGCATTCGGCACCTTCGACCACGACCTGAGTCATGGGTTCGATAATCAACACACAACCCGCAATGCGCCCGGCCTGTTCAATCTTGCATGGCACAAACAAATGCGATGGGATGGCGGTGTGAATGACATCGCGGCGCAGTCCCTTTCTCACATAATGGCACCGAACGAAATGGCGGAGCAAATGCCGAAGGTGGTCATGAAGCTCAGTGGTGATCAAGAGTATCGGAGAATGTTCAGAGCAACCTTCGGAGATGAAACCGTGAACAGCGAACGAATACTTTCCGCCTTGACACAGTTCGTCGCGAACATGGTATCCTCGAATTCACGTTACGACAAAATGAAAAGGGGTGACCTGACATTCACGAGTGCAGAGCAAACCGGATATGAAATTTTTAAAAGCAAGTGCAACAGTTGTCATGCAGAACCATTGTTCACCGACCTTTCATTTCGAAACAATGGTATGGAGTTGAACCCCACCATTAAGGATGTTGGGAGGATGGGCGTTACCGGAAACAGTGCAGACTCTTTGAAATTTAAAGTTCCTTCGCTTCGTAATATCATGCTCACCTTCCCGTATGGTCACGATGGGCGATTCATTGCATTGTCACAGGTATTTACACACTACTCTGAACAGATAGAAGAAAGCGCAACACTCGATCCACTGTTGAAAGACAAGTTGCCACTGTCGGCGCTGGAACGCCAGTATCTGATCGAGTTCCTGCGGACGCTCACCGATTCGACTTTTCTCTTGAACCCACGTTACGCAAAGCCACAATAACTACATTGGCTTGCGTCTCGCTTCCATTGCCACTTGTATTGACTTTTGCCTGGAGATTTCAGCCAACTGTGCTTCCTGATCCACCCTGTTCTTTTCCAGGCGCTGCTGATACTCTCTTATCTTGTCTTCATATTCACGCTGATCATCCTGTAGTGATTTGAGTTTCTTCTCTGCTTTCTGAACCACTTCCTGCTGCCCGCGGATATCCTTTTCAAGATTTTGCGCTTCGATGTTTGGAACCATCGCTGCCAGGAAATTCTTCGATTCCTCCATCTTGTGACTGTATTCTGCACTTCTCAGCCCCATGTTTTCGGATGGGCGCCCGACGACGAGATGAACCGTTGATTGGTTTTTATCTCTGCGGCTTTTGCGGTCTATCTTAACATACAGGTCATGTACTTCAGCGTCGAAATCGTGCAACTTGACACCACGATACACCTGAAAATCTTTGTATTTCTCCGCCTTAACGCCATTCTTCGCCATATGGTCCTCGAACGCCTTTCGAACAACATCTTCTGAATACGGGACTTCAATCATCGCTGATTTCTTCTCGCCCTTTACCAATGAAACGAAGCCGTCGACGGCCTGCGGTTGTGCATTTGCAATACAAAAAAGAAAGAGAGCTGGTAACAGGAAAAGTATACTTCTTCTCATAAAATGAAATTAAGAATTTGAAATCACGTTCATGTAAGTTAGGTACTGAACGCTATAACTTACTTTTGAAACAACAATTAAAACAACTTCTCGGTTGAGTGGGATTAAGAAACTTGCCGGTCAGACATTATGGTATGGGGTGCCAAAAATCTTCAGCAGGTTCCTGAATTACGGACTGACTCTTCTCGGCTTCCGCTTGTTCGACCCTGTTGCGACGAGCGACCTTACTCAAATCTACGCAGTAATCCCGTTTCTCAATATCCTCTTTACTTATGGCCTTGAAACAAGCTTTTTCCGCTTTGCACAAACGCACGACAGGCAGTCGCTCTATGGCACGCTGAACATATCATTACTTGCATCAACCGTAGCTTTTTCAGTTTTACTTTTTGTGTTCAGGGATCCTGTCGTTTCGTTCCTGGAATTACACGATCATCCTGAGTTTGTGACATGGATGATTGGAATCATCTTCTTCGACACACTGATGACTATTCCGCTCGCAAAGCTTCGCCTTGAGGAACGGGCAAAAAAGTATGCGTTCATTAATGTTGCATCCATCGTTATCAATATCGTGCTGGTCATTTTCTTTCTTTTTATGGCACGAAATGCATACGAGGCCGACCGCAATTCGTTGCTGGGCCGCTTTTACAACCCGGAGGTAGGGGTGGGTTACTTCATTATTTCGAACCTAATCGCAAGCGGATTGACGGTGCTGTTGCTGTACACCGAGTACATTAAAATGAAGTTCCGCTTTGATAAAACATTGTGGCGCGAAGTGATGATGTACAGCTATCCGCTGATAATTGTGGGCTTTGGCGGAATGATCAACGAAATGCTCAGCAGAGTCATCTACCGGAAAGTTCTCGACAATGATCCGGTGCTCGAAGACAGGGAACTCGGAATCTTCGGAGCCAACTACAAACTTGCCGTTCTCATCACCATATTTATCCAGATTTTCCGCCTCGCCGCTGAACCGTTCTTCTTCAATCAGTCGAAAAACGACGATGCACGCAAAGTGTACTCGCGGGTAATGAAGTTTTTTGTAATCGCATGTTGCTTCATGTTCCTCGGAATAGTGCTGTTCCTCGATTTTTGGAAACTGCTCATTGCTTCACGGTTCAGGGAATATGCAGAAGGAATACATATCGTACCTGTACTGGCAATGGCCTCGGTGTTCCTCGGAATCTATTACAACCTATCGGTATGGTACAAACTCACCAACCGGAACATGTGGGGAGCATACCTTACGCTTGCAGGCGCAGCGCTCACAGTGGTTTTAAATATTTGGTGGATCCCGATTTTCGGATACACCGGGGCTGCCTGGGCAACGTTCATCTGCTATGGATTCATGATGGTGTTAAGCTACCGGTACGGGCAGAAGTACTACCCGATCCCCTATCCGAAGAAAAAACTGATCACATACCTGTGCATTACCGTGATCGCTTACATTCTCCACGAACTTATCGTTTCGGTGTTTGCATCATCCTCATATTATCACCTTGTTTATTATGCAACAGCGTTTCTGCTGATAGCTGCTTTTGCGTTGCTAATTGCAAAAGTTGAGCGGGCGGAGCTGGTGCGATTGCCGATTGTAGGCAAGTACTTTTACCGGCCGGCATGATGCAGGAACGGGTTGTGCTTCTTTTCATACCCGATGGTAGTTTGCGGACCGTGCCCCGGGTATACGATTGTTTCCGGAGGCAGCGGCCAGAGTTTGGTTGCGATGCTTTCCAATAAATGGTCGTGGTCGCCGCCCGGCAAATCGGTTCGTCCGATACTTTGACGGAACAGAACGTCGCCGCTGATAATAAACGAAGAAATGGCGGAGTAAAAACAGATACTTCCCGGCGAATGGCCCGGTGTTAACAAAATCGAAAAAGCATCGGCTCCCAAGTCAATTGTCGACTGCTCCCCAACGAAAACTGTTGGCCCTTCGTACTGCTGTATAGGGAGGCCCCACGCCTGACCGGCCGAAGGAGCGTAATCGAGTACCCACTTTTCCTTTTCGTGCAAATGAAGGGGAAGGTTGTATTCCTCGTGAACGAAGCGGTTTCCGAAAATATGATCGAGATGGCAGTGGGTGTTCAGCAGGTATCGCGGGGTGAGGTTTTCCTTCTGAATATAATCGGACAATTCGCGACGTTCATAATCGAAGTAACACCCGGGATCAATGATGCAGCACTCGCCTTCCTTATTGTGAACGACATAGGTATTTTCCTGAAGTGGATTAAAAGTAAACTGCTTCACTATCAACATATAAGTGTTCTGTTTGAGCCAAATTCATTTCAACGGTAATTTGGATTGTTATAACTTTAAAAACTTAATGACCGGATATGCAATTTCCTGAGATTAGGGCAAAGGCTGCAGTGTTTTTCGCTTTTGTCGGTGGGCTGATGATGGGTACCCTTGAAACTTCCGCACAGGTTAATACGGTTGAATTTGGAAAGAACCGCGTTCAATACAGAAAGTTCAAATGGCAATACTATCAGACTCCGAACTTCAACACATACTTCTATGAAAATGGCAAAACCATTGCCAACTATGTCGCACAAATTGCCGAACAGGAGCTTCCTCAAATAGAGCAATTTGTCGAATACGGTCTGCAAAGACGGGCAAATATTGTCATTTACAATCACTTCAACGAGCTGCAACAGTCGAATATCGGGCTAAACCTCGACTGGCAAACCACGGGTGGGATAACGAAGCTGGTGAACAACAAAGTGATCGTTTACTTCGACGGCAACCATGCCAACCTTCGTAAACAGGTGCGGCAGGGAATTGCCCGGACGCTGGTAGACAATGTCCTTTTTGGCGATGACCTTGGAGAATTTGCTGCAAACCAGGCTTTGCTCGACCTTCCGAAATGGCTCACCGACGGATATGTAGATTACGTTGCCGAAGAATGGAGCACCGAACTCGACGACCAGCTCAAATCGGCGCTGATGTCGGGCGAATACAAGAACTTTTACCATTTTGCTTTTGTCAAGCCGCTCCTTGCCGGGCATGCGTTCTGGCACTATATAGCAACCAAATACAAAAGGGAAAACGTCACTTACTTCCTGTACCTGGCGCGAGTTTACCGCAACCTCAACAGCGCTTCGCAAAGAATAACAAAGAAGAAATTCAAGGAAGTTCTTCGCGATTTCATGACCGAGAATGAAGAAATGTATTACAAGGACATTCGCGGCCGGAGAAATTTCCCGAAGGGAACCATATCGATCGTCGAAGAAGTTAAAAACAACAAAGACTTTATCCGATTCTCGGCTAATCCTGCTCCAAGAAGCCAGACCTACGCAGTAGTCGAATACATCAAAGGAAAATATTTCGTCGTTTTATATGATAACCTCGTGGACCGCAAGGTTCTTCTTTCGACAGGCATCCGGAGCTACGAGAACGAACTGAACCCCAACTATCCCCTCCTCGCATGGGACGGCCGCGGCACGCGACTGGCGTGCATTTACTGGGAAGAAGGAAAAACAAAACTTTTCGTGTACGATATGGTCGCTCGCTTCAAAAGGGTGAAGCAGGTGATCCCCCATTTCGAACAGATTCAGGACATGAAGTTCATGCTGAATTCAAACACCCTGTTGCTTAGCGCCGTGAGAAAAGGGCAGTCGGATATTTTCGTTTACAATATCGAACGCGATACGTACGAACAGGTAACCAACGATGCCTACGCTGATCTGGACGCCTCCTTCGTTTCGTTTCCCAACAAGTCTGGTATCATCTTTTCGTCGAACCGTCCCAACCCAACGATCAAAGGATCCGACACTGCCGTTCCGAACGAACGTTATAATATTTTCCTTGCCGACAATTACAACAAGTCTGAATTCAGGCAGATTACGCAGTTGTCGAAGATGAAATATGGCAATGCACGCTATCCTGCCCAATACAACAACACGCACTTCACTTTCATCAGCGATGAAAACGGGGTGGCGAACCGCTTTGCCGGTTATTTCACAACGGCACGCGCGGGTCTCGATACGATCTATGTGATTGGCGAGAACTTTCTTAGAAATCCCGACCCACAGGATCTGGATTCAACTTTAAGGAACGCAGGGAAATCGGAACCCGATTCGGTTTTCAGCTTCGCAATTACCAACGACTCGGCATATGTGTTTCCGATCACCAACTACCAAAGTGGGTTGCTCGAAACAAAAATCGCTGGAGACAATGGACAGGTTTCAGAAGTACGACAGGAAGGCAACTTGAAATTTCTCTATAAGCTGAAAGTCGATGAGAATTCGCTGAGAAGAAGGAACATCAACCCGAAGCCAACCGAATATCGCAAGCGAAGCATTGCCGAACAGAAGATCTCCACGGGCGAAGCTACGCGCTACAACCAGGCAGCCACGGATACGTCGGGTCGTAACAATATGTTCGAAACAGAATTCGAAGCAGACACATCGACCGGGGCTGCACCAACACAAACTGAACCAGCCATTGCTGAGCCGGTGCCAACTGTGCTGCAAAAGGCGAAAATGTTCGACTATAAGCTGAAGTTTTCAGTCGATAACTTCTCGGGCGCATTCAACAATGATATTCTTATCAACCGTTACGAACCGTATACAGGTGCACTACCGGTCGTGTTGCAAAGCGGCGGAGCGTTCAATGGAATGCTGAAGGCTTCTGTTTTCGACCTTTTTGAAGATATCCGTTTCACCGGTGCGATCCGGTTACCGCTGATCAGCGGACTCGGAACAGGCGCATCGATCGGATCCGGAGGAACAAATGTTTTTGTACCAGTAAACCAGTCGCTGTTTGATGGCGGTGGCGAATGGTTCGCCCGTTTTGACTATCTCAAGCGGAGGTTCGATTA
>JAESFU010000236.1_pt1 | contig 58229 bp, 50 predicted proteins | sample 9269461 | NCBI WGS metagenome assembly JAESFU01 (sample SAMN14502556, study PRJNA617107) | algae metagenome | isolation source: Stenomitos rutilans HA7619-LM2 and co-occurring heterotrophs from cave walls | place: USA: Waikapalae cave, Hawaii | collected 2009-07-28
TGCCTGAAAACAGATTACGGCACATCACATGACGAAACCAGGTTCTACTCTGCAGCTGGAAACAACGAACCGGCAGATATTGAAGATATCGCTGCCTATCAGTCTTGCATTGTTTGTACCGCAGATCAATTTCGTTACCAACAATATTTTCCTTGGTGGACTCGGTGAACAGGAGCTTGGAGCGGCGGGCATCACTGGCGTTTTCTACCTCATCTTCGCTGCCATAGGTTTTGGATTAAACAACGGTCTGCAAGCGTTGATATCGCGCCGCGCAGGAGAAAACCGCCCGGAAGAAATCGGCAAATTATTTTCGCAGGGAATCCGGATCGCGCTTGCGATTGCGGCAGTGGGAATTCTGATCACGTGGCTGCTTGCACCGTATATATTGTCGAAGGCAATCCGGTCGCAGGAGATACTTGAAAAGTCGATAGACTTTTTGAAGATCAGGATCCTCGGGCTTCCCTTCTTGTATATCTACCAGATGCGCAATGCGCTGCTTGTCGGAACCAATGAAAGTCGTCTGCTTATTGCCGGAACCCTTGCTGAAACTCTCGCAAATATTGGGTTTGATTATGCACTCATTTACGGCAAATTCGGATTACCGGAACTTGGCTTCAATGGTGCTGCTGTGGCATCGATCATCGCAGAGTTTATCGGCATGACGGTGGTTTATCTCGTAGCAAGAGTAAAAGGCATACATCGGCGGTTCGCCATTCGGGGGCTGGGCAAATTCGAACGCTCACATGCAAGGCTCATTTTTGTGCAGTCATCCCCGCTGATATTCCAGCATGGCATAAGTGTTCTAAGCTGGGAGTTCTTTTACATCCTTGTCGAACACCAGGGTGAGCGCGAACTCGCGATATCAAATACGATGCGTAACATATTCGGATTCTTCGGAGTATTCACCTGGGCCTTTGCCGCAACTTCAAATACCATGGTGAGCAATATCATCGGGCAGGGCAAGAAAGACCTGGTCGTGATGCTGATCAAGAAAATCGTTCGTATCAGCCTTATCATTTCCATTGGGGTCGCAACAATACTCAACGTGTTTCCGTACCTGTTTCTTTCAATCTATGGACAGGGTGCCGAATTCGTTCGTGAAGCCATCCCGGTTTTGAGAATTGTTTCTACCGCACTTATCGTTATGTCGTTCTCCACTGTATGGCTGAACGCGGTAACTGGTACCGGAAATTCGCTTGTGAACCTCGCGATCGAAGCGATAGCCATTATCCTGTATGTAATCTATGTGTACCTGGTGCTGGAAGTGTATGATCTTCCGGTGTATGTCGGATGGATGTCGGAATGGCTGTACTGGATCGCATTGTTTGTGTGCTCTTACCTGTATATCAGGAGCGGAAGATGGCGAAAGAAGGTAATTTAAAAATCAACTCTTAAGGTCGTCGAGCAGTTTCTTTCCCATGTTCTTAATTTTCACATCGTCTGCAGCGACGGGTGAAAGCTTCATCATGGCTTCTAGTAATGCAATCGCTTTATTTTTCTCATCCTGCCGCCGATAAGCCTTTGCAAGTTCAAGATAATTCAGGATGAACGTAGGATTGAGTTGACGGCTTTTTTCATAATTCTTGATGGAGTCTTCCAGCGTAGACTTCGGCAAACCGCCGAATGTCACTTTCACCAGCCAGCGTTCAACCGAGTTCAGATCGCTTACTTCATAGTGCCACTTACCGAGCACATGATAGCCTTTGTAGTTGGTCGGATCGAGTTGTATGCAACGGTCGGCGTAGTTCTTTATATCCTTCACGGCGTTGATCTTTTCTTCGCCCGACGCCATGAGGGCTATGCGCCCCATCGACAGCGCCATCACAAAATTTGCTTCGGAGGAATTGGGATTTGTCTTCAATGCCAGCTTAGCGTATTTGTGTGCGTTGTTATAATACTGGCGCTGTGCATCCTTCTTCGCCTGGCGCTTGCCGAGTACGTTGTACAATTCGCTTGTTTTGCAGAGGGCAACCATATTTGCAGGCTGATGTTTCAACACTTCCAGATATGCCTGAAGGGCGTCGTTCTCACGAAGTGCAGCTTCGTGCTGACCGGCCTGTTTCAGTAGACCGTTGATGTCCTGCGAGTTCGCGACACTGCAAACCAGCATGAACATGAAAACGAATATTGACAAGCGACTACTCATTAAAAACGCGTGATATAGTAACGCCAAACTTTCCCTCAAAATTTTCAACGGGAGAGTGTAATTTATAAATCGAAATATCGATTTTTCTTGTAATAGGATACTGGTGTTTGATTTTCCGGATAATTCCATCGCAAACCACCTCAAGAAGAGGCGTATTCAACAACATCCGCTGCTTAACGATGTTATAAAGATTAACGTAATCAATGGTTCCGTCGAGTTCGTCGGGAACATGTCCCTCATCGTCATACTGCACAGTCAGATTCACTGAAAACAGGTTGCCCGTTTGATTTTCGCCTTCATGTACTCCATGAAAAGCGTTTATCAAAATGTCGCGGAGTTCGATTGAAATCAATGGATCGTGTTGTGTGAAGACAGGAAATTAAATTCCGAGTTCCTTTGCAGAAAGATAACGCTCCGCATCGAGTGCCGCCATACATCCGCTACCGGCTGCGGTCACGGCCTGTCGATAGATCTTATCCTGCACATCACCGGAGGCAAATACACCTTCGATATTTGTTTTCGATGTTCCGGGAAGGGTTTTGATATAACCTGCATCATCCATTTCAAGCCAGCCCTTAAATATCTCCGAGTTTGGCTGATGTCCGATCGCTACAAAAAAACCATTGATGGGCAGCGTTTGCTGTTCACCTGTTTTCACGTTTTTTATGCGCACCGCATCGACCTTGGTTTCGCCAATTATTTCTTCCGTTTCGGTGTTCCAGTAGATCTTGATATTCGGCGCACGCTGCACTCTTTCCTGCATGATCTTCGATGCCCGCATCTGTTCACGACGTACAAACATGTGAACGTTCGTGCAAAGTTTCGATAAGTAAAGAGCTTCTTCTGCTGCCGTATCCCCTGCTCCAACGATCGCCACATCTTTGCCCCGGAAAAAAAATCCGTCGCAAACCGCGCAGGCACTTACTCCAAATCCATTCAACCTCTGCTCACTTTCAAGTCCCAACCACTTTGCCGACGCTCCGGTTGCAATGATGACAGCGTCTGCTTCGATCAATTTTTCTTCATCGATCCATATCTTATATGGTTGACCAGAAAAATCAACTTTCGTTGCAAGACCATATCGAATATCTGCACCCATGCGCGAAGCCTGCTTTTCGAAATGCACCATCATTTCAGGACCCTGGACGCCATCAGGATAACCGGGATAGTTTTCCACTTCAGTGGTAATGGTGAGTTGTCCGCCCGGCTGTATGCCCTGGTACAATACAGGTTTCAGGTTTGCACGTGCGGCATAAATTGCAGCCGTGTAACCCGCAGGACCTGAACCAATGATCAGGCAATGAATCTTTTCCGTTGTTCCGGTTTCCATAGATCAGCAATAATTGTCAAAAATAACTTTATTGAGCTGTTGAGCCCGATCACACAAACTGGTGGGCAAACAATGTTAACAAACTCAGTTCGGAATGACGATCGTTGAAAAATGCGGCGCGTAGCCTCCAAAGTATCCCAGCGCGCCTCCGCTGATGTTTCCCAAAACCCGCGTTGGAGAAGAAAATGGGTTGCCGATGCTCGCGAAACTGTATTCCATCGTCCTCCAGAATTCATAGGTGGCTTTATCAATAGTGCACAATTTCACAGTCACTGTATCCCCTTTTTGAAAAAACGGGTACTCCTCAAAATCGATATCATCGTTTCGGTCCACTCCCTGTTCGATCTGTACCGAATACGTTTTGCCATCGATCACCTGGTCGTCGAACACTGAGTTCAACCCGGGAAGAAACCTGCCTGAATTTACGCGTGTAAAATATCGACTATAGTTACCGAAACCCGGGGGGTCAGTCGTTTGACCCATTAACACCACTTTGCTCGAGTCCGGGTTATCAGGCGCCGGCTCCCACCATAACGAGTCGATGCCCTTCGCTACAACAGGTACCAGCGTGGATGCTTCAAATTCGCCGTCTCCGGTGACGATCTTCAGGTCGTATCGGGTGCCTTCAACACCGCGCAGGTCATTGTCGGGAGATGAGGTGTCGGCAGTGTAGTAGAAAAAAGAGATGCCGGACCCGACGCTCAGTTCTTTTTCGATGAGTTGCACAGTTTTGCCGCCCCCTGAAACAGTTACGGTAGCGTTGCGCACGAACGCGTTATTGATCAGATCGGGGCTGATGGCGCTAAAATAATTCAAACTTTTCGTCAGGACGATCACCGGCGGTAAGCCGGTTTCTATCGTGCCGTCCACAACCAGTGCGGGTTCTACTTCATCAAGGTCAAAATCGACCGTCTTTTCACAGGCAGAGAATGCGATAACAAGGACAAGGAATGGAAGAAACTTCCGATTGCCATTCATACTGCAAATTTATGCCGGGCAATGAATTTAAAAGGGTTGCATAAATTATTTAACACCAGCTGTTAAGAAACAAAAACCCCGTCCCGGCTAAGCCGGGACGGGGATCCATATCAATTGTAAGGGATTTAACCTAAATAGGCTTTCAGTGCATTGCTGTAGCGTGCTTTCTGCAGGCGCTTGATCGCACGTTCCTTGATTTGGCGGATGCGTTCCTTCGTAAGATCGTACTTCTGTCCGATCTGTTCGATGGTGACGCCATTCTCGCCGTCAAGTCCAAAATAAGCGTTTACAATTTCAGCTTCTCTCGGACTAAGAGATTTCAGAACGCGGCGAATTTCGTTTCTCAAAGAATCTTTCATCACGTCGTCGTCTGTATCGTCTCCGCCTTCAAGGAGGTCGCCCATGGCAACGTCTTCGGCTTCGTGTACCGGAGCGTCGAGCGATGTGTGACGGGTGTTGCTTTGAAAGATGTTGTTGATCTCGGTTTCACTCATTTCGAGTAATTCTGCGAGTTCTTCTGTGCTTGGTTCACGTTCGTGCTCCTGTTCGAATGCCATATAGGCTTTATTGGCCTTATTGTATGTTCCGATCTTGTTTTGCGGGAGTCTTACGAGACGGCCCTGTTCGGCAAGTGCCTGAAGGATCGACTGGCGAATCCACCATACGGCATAAGAAATGAACTTGAACCCTTTCGTTTCATCGAAACGCTGGGCAGCTTTAATGAGACCTAAATTCCCCTCATTGATCAGGTCGCTGAGCGATAAACCCTGGTGCTGATATTGCTTCGCAACGGATACCACGAAGCGCAGGTTCGCCTGAACCAGTTTATCCAGCGCCCGTTGGTCACCCATCTTGATCCTTTGGGCCAGCACGGTTTCCTCTTCAGGTGTAATCATCGAGATCTTGGAAATTTCCTGTAAGTACTTTTCAACCGCCTGGGAATCACGATTGGTAATCTGCGTAGCAATTTTGAGCTGTCTCATATCTAATTATAAAAATTAACAAATCCTACCTGGGTACAGGTGTGTTCTGTAGTATTCAAACGGGGGTACGGGGATACGATAAAGACAAGCAAAGACTGAAGGAAGTTGCAATAGAAAATCCTATTTTTCTTCCGGAACCATCTGCAAAAATAAGCATGGCCGGCGGAACTTCATAGCCTCTGTGGATAAATGTAATCAAGTTAACAATAGCTGTCAAGGGGGTGTGTCATGAACGACTCACCCGGCGATGTTACATTGTGACCTCAAAGGCACGCCCAATCTTCGTTTGAACTTAACCGATATATTTTCTTAATGCACGAAAATCATTCCAAGTTCCTTGGGTGACGTTCAGGCAGGGAGCTTTGGGCTTTGAGCTTTGAGCTATGGGCTATGGGCTATGGGCTGTCAGCGGTCAGCTATCAGCTATCAGCTGTCAGCCCCCAGCTAAAAGGCAGGCGTGGTGGAGACGAACTAAAAGGCAGGCGTGGTGGAGACGAACTCTGTTAGCGGGTGCCGGGACCCGTTAAGGAAAACGCTGAACGTCTTGATCAATCTTAGTGCCCTTAAAAGAGGATTTCTTCGCCTGCTACTCGCAGAACCAATTCTTTTTTCGGGCTGGCTTCCACCCTGCCGATGACTCGGGCGTCTATATTGAATCGGTTCGCAACCGAAATGATGCGTTCGGCAGCCTCTTCAGAAGTGAAAATTTCCATCCGATGACCCATATTGAATACCTGGTACATCTCCCGGTCGTCGGCGCCTGAGCTTTCTTTGATGATTCGAAAGATTTCAGGCGGATCAAACAAATTGTCCTTAACGATTTTCATGTTTCCCGGCAGATACTTCAGACACTTGGTCTGGCCTCCCCCGCTACAATGAATGATGCCAGCAATGTCTTCGAAATGATTCAACAATATTTCTCTGAGCACCGGGGCGTAGGTTCTCGTTGGCGACAGCAGCAGGTCGCCCACCTGGCCTTCGTTCAAGGGGTCAGTCAGGCGATGCCTTCCGATGTACACCACTTCCTCATCCAGCATCGGTTCGAACGTTTCGGGAAAATTGAGCGAATAATACTTGCTCAGAACATCATGTCTGGCACTCGTCAGACCATTGCTTCCAATCCCACTGTTCGGCTTTTGCTCATACGAAGCCTGCCCATGGCTCGCAAGTCCAACGATCACGTTTCCGACTGCGATCTTACCATTGGTCACGAGTCTGTCCTTCGGCCATCTCACCGTCATGGTGCCATTCACTGCAATCGTTCGCACCACGTCACCGACATCAGCCGTTTCGCCGCCGAGGTAAGAAATATTTACCCCGAATGTTCTGAGGTTGTCAAAAAACTCCTGTGTGCTGCCGATTAACACTTCCAGCACATCTCCCGGAATAACCGACTTGTTGCGGTCGATTGTGGAAGAAAAGAGTATCTGGTCGTGCACGCCAACGCAAAGGAGGTCGTCGAGGTTCATTACGATCGCATCCTGCGCAATGCCTTTCCATACGGACAAATCACCTGTCTCTTTCCAATACAGATAGGCAAGAACCGATTTCGTGCCTGCACCATCCGCGTGCATGATGTTTACCCACTCGTCGTCGCCATTGAGGTAGTCGGGGTAAATCCGGCAGAAGGCATGAGGATACAACCCTTTGTCGAGCGTTGATGTCGCTTTATGCACTTCTTCTTTTTGGGCCGAAACGCCCCGCTGATTGTACAAACTCATTGGCGATCTTTTTACAAATCGGCACGAAAGTACCAATGTATTCAATCAATCCGAAGCGGCTTTCTGCGATTTCGAAGGCCCGGGCTTTGACAGTGATTCCCTTATTTTGCAACCGATGCAGGTTCACAGCGATATTGAAAACCTACCTGAGTTCAGGAAGGCAGTCATCACCATCGGCACTTTCGATGGCGTGCACCTGGGGCATAAGAAAATACTCGACCAGATCTGCGATGATGCGAAAAAACTCGATGGCGAAAGCGTTATCATCACGTTCCACCCCCATCCGCGATCTGTGGTTCGACCCGATGAAGGAGAAATTCGTCTTCTTACTACAATCCCGGAACGGATCGAACTGCTGAGGAACCTTGGAATCGATCACCTCGTCATTGTCCCTTTCACAAATTCGTTTTCAAATTTGTCCGCACCGGAGTATATCGAAAAGTTCCTGATCGGAAAATTTCGACCACGATTACTTGTTACGGGCTACGATCACCGTTTTGGAAAGAACCGGTCGGGAGATTATAAGTTGCTTGAATCGTACGCTGCAAAAGGAAGCTTTGAGCTAAGAGAAATTCCTGCGCACGTGATCAACGACAACGCGGTGAGTTCAACAACGATCCGCAAGGCTATTGTAAAGGGAGATATTGATTCGGCAAACGCGCTTCTGGGATATACATTTTTCTTTGACGGCACAGTTATCAGTGGAAATAAATTGGGAAGAACGCTTGGGTACCCGACAGCGAATCTTCGCATCGAAGAACCTGAGAAAATCATCCCCGCTTACGGCGTATACGCCGTCGAAGCCGCCTTCCCAAAATTCGCTGCATTCGACGGAAAGCCATCACTAAAAGGAATGATGAACATCGGCATCAGGCCCACACTCGACGACCGCAAATTCATGATCGAGATAAACCTATTCGATTTTTCGCGCGATATCTACGGCGAAACGCTGCGCGTGTATGTCAGAAAATGGTTGCGTCCGGAAGCGAAATTTCAAAATCTCGGAGAATTGATAGAACAAATGGACAAAGACCGCGAAGACAGTCTCAAACTGCTTTAGTTACCTCGGATCATTTTTACCACCAGCTCTTTCAGCAATGCACCATCCGGGGTTCCGCTGTCGTTGACCCCAACTGATCGAAGGTTGTAATGATGCAACAACAGTATACAATTTTCGATGCCTGATATGCCGTATGTTTTGAAAGTGGTGATATAATCCTGAACATAGTAACTGTTAACGCCGATACTTGCAGCAAGAGCTTTGTCATCGCGAATGTCGTGTCCGGCGATCATGTACGCTTTGCTGAATAAAAGATAGAGCGAAGGAAGCACAAGTTGAATCGGCGCAGCCTTGGGGTTCGACTCGAAATACTGGATGATCCTGATCGCTTTTGACAGATCTTTTTTTACAAGTGCATTCTGCAACTCAAACGCGTTGTACTCTTTGCTGATGCCGACAAAATTTTCAATATCCTGCTCGTTAATGCTCGTCCTGCCTTCGAGATTCACAATCATCTTATCGATTTCATTCTCGATACGCGAAAGATCGTTGCCGATATGTTCAACGAGAAGCATAAGACCCTTAGGGCTGATTGAATAACCTTTGGAAGCAATGAGACCATGCGTCCATTCAGGAAGTTTATTGTCGTAAAGCTTCTTGGTGCTTAGAAAATTCGCTTTGTCTTTGAGCACTTTTGCGAATTTCGTTCTTCCATCTACCTTCTTCTCTTTGTATGCGACGATCAGCACCGTTGAACTGAGAGGTTTTTCAACATACGATTCAAGTTTTTCGATGTCACGCATATGTTGAGCCTCTTTGATGATCACGACCTGCCGGTCAGAAAACATCGGATATCGCATGCATGCATTCACAACATCCGTCCATGAAGCTTCGCGTCCGTAAAACACAGTAAGGTTGAAAGAAGCTTCCGACTCTGATAAGATCGTTGCTTCGGCATACTTTACGAGCTTGTCGATAAAATACTCTTCTTCGCCTTCGAGCCAGTATACCGGATCAAACTTTTTCCTCTTCCAGTCGTCTATTATCTTTTCTGCGGCCATCGGGTGAAATAGTCAACAATATTAACAGTTTGGCAATTCCGCTATTAGCAATACTTATCAACGTAAGGAGGAAAACCTTTACAGGTTTGTGTTTTGCAAACTGTTTAACTTTGGCATGGTTTTCGCCAAACCGTACTCCGGAAAGCTGTTATTAACAAATCAGATTTCACTTAACACCTGAAAAACAATCACTTTTTATGAGTACTAGCAACTATCCATCAGCTACCCCTCAAAGTCAACCTCCGCGTAGAGATTCAAAAAATTTGATCATCGGATTGTTGGCTGTAGGTATTCTGGGAACCTGGGGTTATTTTCTCTGGGACAAAAATAAGAACGATCAGAAGATCACTCAGCTGCAATCAAGCTTCGTAGCAGTCGACTCTTCCAAGAACGAGCTTCAAAAGAGTTTTGACGCATCGCTTGCACGTCTTGATTCTCTTACCGGTTACAACAACGAACTGGAAGGAAAACTTACAGAACGCAACAGCGATATCTCAAAATTGAAAAGCCAGATCAATGGCATTCTGAAAAAACAAAGGATCACTGCTGCTGAAAAAAAGAAAGCAGAAGAACTGATCGCTGAGTTGAATTCAAAGATCAATGGACTTGAAGAAGAAGTTCAGCGCCTGACTCAGGAAAATCAGACCCTCACTACAGAAAAAGCTGCAGTGACTGTTGAAAGAGATACATACCGCGCACAGAAAGACACGCTTGAAACCGTGAAGAAAGGTCTTGAAGACAAAGTAAACGTTGCTTCCACGCTGAATGCTTATGGAATCACCATCACTCCTGTGAATGAAAAAAGCGGTGGCCGTGAAAAAGTAACTACAAATGCAAAGCGTGTTGACAAACTCGTGATCGCATTTGATGTCGACAACAGGATCGCTGATGCCGGTGCAACAGAAGTATTCGTTGCAATCACCGATCCGGAAGGCAAACCCGTTTCAGTTGAGGCACTCGGCTCAGGAACATTCACTACACGTGAAGAAGGTGAAAAACCATTCACTGCTAAGGTTCCCGTTGAAATTGAAACCGGAAAGAAAAGGCATGTTGAATTCGCCTGGAAACAAAACAGCGCTTTCAAAAGAGGTGCTTACAAGATCGAGATCTATCACAATGGATTCAAGATCGGCGAAGGCGTTCGTGAACTTAAAAAAGGTGGACTGTTCGGATAGGACTTTTGGAAATGATAATAAAAAAACCCCGCGATGCGGGGTTTTTTTATTGGTGTCGGGTCTCGGGTATCAGGTATCGGGAGATTATAAATACAACAGGCCTATTTATGAAAAACCTGGGTTCATGTTATGCTCTGAAACCCGATACCCGACACCTGACACCCAAATCTGAACAACAGGTTGCTGCAGCTTTCACAACAACGCCCTCACTCCCGCCCTTCCGATATGAACAATGCGCGAAGTGCCGGGCTTACGTCCTTCGTATTGCACATTCATTTCAAGATTTTTTGAAAGACGCTTGGTAAGGTCGAGGTTCCATAAAAAATTCTTTCCGGGCAACAGTCCATCAAGCAGAATATACGCTGAAGTACTATTCGCATTCGGCACAGTTTCCAGCGAAGTGAATTCAATGTTCTGGTATGAGAACTTTCCCTGTATCGATGTGCTCTGTAAAATGTTGTACTTGATTTCGGTATTCAACGCGTGGGACACAGCCGTTTCAAGACTACCCTCCTTGTTCCTCTTATCGCTGAACCTGTATCCCGTAATCAGCCTGAAATCTGCACCTCGTGTAAACGTAATCCGCGGCTCAATAGAGACCAAATCTATGTCGAAGTTTCGGTTGCCGAATTTAGCATTGGAAGTCCGCAGCTGATTTACCCCCTGCTTCACTGTTATATCAGCGGCAAGCCATTTAACAAAGCTGTACCTCACACGCGCACTCCAGTCATCAAGCTTCCTTGTCTCATAACCGTACGTCAATAAGGCCTTGCTTTCATTGCGTGCGTTGCTCAGGTCAAGACCCCATTTGGAACTCATCCTGTTGAATGAAAATGTATTGATGAAAATCGAATTCAACGTGATGAGTGACGTGTCACTTAGTGGTGAGCTGAATGGATTGAACTGCACTATTCCACGTGACTGTTCCTTTTTGTTCAATTGCATCGAGCTCTGAAAACTTATGTTGGAGATCAGCTTGCGCATACCTTTCGCGGTACCCACATCTATCAAATAGCGTGGATCAAGCGTAACACTGTAATTGAAAGTATTATAGCTGGCTTTGATGAATTCATTGGTGGGTGTAAAGATCCGGATATACTTCGCCTGATCCTGGAACAAGGCCACTTCAAATTCATTGAGCGACTGAATACCGTTGTTATCGTAATCGATCCATGTATATTCACCCTGGCCAGCGGGCACTTCCAAAAACGCAAAATCGCGTTTTTGCTCCTGGCCGGATCCCACTTCGTACAACATGTTGCCATTCACAAATCCCTTAAGCTCGTTAACCTGGTACTCGACTCTCGACAAAAGTGTGTTATCAGGCCGCAAAGAATTGTTTCGGTTGTTGATCACCGTTAGGTTACGGTAAGTAGCTGTTACGCGAAACTGATGCTTCTCGTTTTTCAGCAATTCCGTAAACACGCTGACGTTATGGCTTCGGTCCGAACGCAACAATTTCGACTGCTCTGGATATGCATCCGATCTGGTGAAATAACTGATTCCCCATTTGTTCAATTTTGCTTCATCCGACTTTACAGAAACCTGAAAGATGTCGAACGAAAAACTTTGCGGCGTCAGCGTATCAGAGATCTTGTTCCGAATTTCGTTGTGTTCCAGAGAATAGCTTACATCGACACCGTAACCTCCCAATTTCTTAAACACACGGCCGAAATTCAGAATCGGGCGAAAGAAAAAGCCTTTATCGTTCAGCAGATTGAAGTTGGTGAGACTTACATTATTATTCGCCTTCCATCCGCCACGATTCAGTGTATGGATGAGTGCATTTCGTACGCCATTGTAGTTGTCGCCCCGCTTGTAGTTCGTAAACTGGTACCTGATGCTTTCCGACGAAGGACGGCTCAGCTGTACGGCGCCGGTAAGTATCAATTCGTCTTCCGGAACGTTTTGTATTGGAAGTCCCCAGTCGCGAGTATACTCAACGTTACGAATTCGTTCAAGCGGCCGAAACTTAGCTTGCACATACTCTACGCCTGCTTCTGTAGTGAACAATCGTCCCTTTTTTGCCGAACCAACAGGCATTTCGTTTTTCACCAACAACCTTGCCGCCATTCCTTTGTTGTTCCCCTCATCTTTCGACGAAAATGTATTCGGATCGAAATTGCTCATGGCCACTTCCGTGTTGATCGAAGTTGTCTTCGTTACCTGGTAATCGGCGCCGACACTCAGTACCTGCTGCTTCTTTGGTGCAACCAGGAATACCGCCGGCTCGAAACGACCCTGTGATACACCATTCACAGGAGCGATCCAACGAAATACCTTACCGTTCGCGCCGTTGAAGTCGGGCGTATAATTTCCATTTCCTTCGCCCACATCAATGAATGAGAGTGAATAGCGGGCGCTGTCCGGGTTTGTCGAGAACACATAGATGGTATCCGGAACCGTGTTGCCATCGATAAGTGTGTCTATCTGTTTGTACAGAATTTTTCCTGCAGAAAATGTGTCGATCGTTGCAATCGGATAAAAAGCGCGATCGGTACGGTTGCCGATGCTGTTCAGAAATTCTTTTTGCGGGCCGTCCAGCGTCTGGTTGATCGGTGAATTCTTGGCATCGTTGTTACTGAAAGCGCTCACCCGGATCTTCAATTTGTCGGAGATGTTGGTTTCATTGTAGCCATACAAGTTTGCATTCAGATAGTTTCTGTCTGAATATTCAAACTCCACCTGTATCCTCCGGTCCTTGGTGATCATCCGCTTTGGTGTGAAGGCGATTTCTGCAGTGTTATAGTTGATCACATAATCCTGATCCTCTCCCCGCTGCAACAACTCGCCGTCGAGATACACACGTTCGGTATTTGCAAGTACCACAAAAAAGAATTCGTTGTTAGCACCTGTGAGCCGATACGGTCCCTGGTTGCCTTCCTGACCCTGAAAAACATTTCGGGTGAATTTGCCCTTCGCGATGCTCCCGCTTACGAGTGTCTTGTTGCTGATCTTAGATGATATCTGTGAGGTGGTTTCAAATGCGATACCCTGAAGGCGCTTGTAAAAATTCAAAAAATAAGACTGGCTCTGGCGGATATCGATGTCGCCAAGACTTAACTGCCAGTTTCTTTTGCGGAACTGAAGAAAGATCCTGTCGAATTCGTTGAGTTGTTGCGTCGTGCCATCCGGCTGAATCGGAATATTGTTGTCTGTGATCGCAGCGGCGATCTCGATACTGTCGGCAAGGTATCCGCTCAATTGCAGGTTCAGGTTCGACGATACCACTGCATCCTGACTATTCCCGAAAGAGATACCGCGACCGAAGCTACCGTTGTAGGTGATATTACCAAAGTCGAAAAAGCGGTCGTCTTCCTCGGCAGCAAAAACGGGTCTGGATGGCTGACCCATGAAATTATTCATCACACTGTCGTACACCATCCGCTGATAGCGGGCATTGAGTCGTTGTGGAAAAACGCGGTAGCTCACCGGCACAGAATCCTTTTCCGGCGGCGACTTCCAGGTAAGTTGGGCATTCACGAGGTCCAGAACGTAGGTGGTATCTGATATTCCTTCGATCCGGAAGGTTTTTGGCTGAATGCTGAAAGAGTCGATTTGAACAGTGGTGGAACGGGTGGAGATAAGCTTTGAGCGCAGATTTGAATATACCCCGCTACGTTCAGGAGATTGGCCCGAAGCGGTAAGCAGTCCTGAAATGAATAAGCAGCTAAATATCAGGGTCCGCAGCAACAAAGAGTTGGTTTCTCTAATAGCGGCCAAAGGTAGCCTTTTATTGTTCGTGGCTTTGGTTTTCAACGCGATCAGTGTTCAATGAAATCCAGTTTGGTAGCTGTTTGTGAAGATTTTGTACTTTGAAGGAATGAAGGGCGCTCTTACCTGTTTGCTTGGGCTTTCCTGCCTGTGCTCCTGTACCCGCTATTCATATTACATCTCGCCCTTTTCCGCTACCGCACGCCCTTACCACGCCGTACCGCTCCATGCCGACTCCTCTAAATTGGCAACGTATGTATCTGCTGCGTTTGCGGCGGGAGGTTCAAACCATCGTTTACAAGATGGCACCGTGGCCGGACAGTTGTATCTGCACCGCGCAAATAACATTGGGCGATTTCAGATCTATTATGGCCTGAATGGTTCGATCGGGAACTACCGTGTTAGCGGCTATCACGGTCTTCAGCGGATCTCGATCACAGATACTGCCCTCATCAATACAATGACCGGCAACAAATTCGTTGGAGGGTATGGACTCAACGCAGGCGTGAACTATGTGAGGACGTATCAGAAAAGCGAATGGCGTGTGATTGGTTTAGAAACTACATATCAACGCGAATTCGGCAATTACAGGGAATTCCGGCAAAAACTCCCGGACACGAGTGTAAACATCATCGACAAATCTTCCGGGTATCAAAGTCTGGGTTTGTTCACCGACGTCATATTCAGAACCCGGAAAGGTTTCTCGGGTTTTAAGTTCGCCTATGGATTCTCCTTAAAACGGCTGTCTGAATATCAGGGGTTCGAAAGCAGGGATCGTCTTTATGCTCGATATGCCTCGATCACATTACATTTTGAAAGGCCACAACTGATCACTTTCTTCCAATACAACACCGGCCGGTGGGCCAGCGGCATCCAGGCGGGTGTCAGCAAACGATTGTAGCTGCCACTTGATCTGTCGGTAAATTCAGATCGGATGGTTTACGCAAATGCACCTTCAAGTTTCCGAGCCTGCTTCATTTCAAGCCATTCGTCGAAGCTCATCAACTTGTCGCTAACTCCCGTAGGGGTAAGTTCGATAATTCGATTCGCAACAGTTTGTAGGAAGGTATGGTCATGCGAACTCAACAGCACGATGCCTTTGAAGTTCGTCATGCTTTCGTTGAACGATTGTATCGACTCCAGGTCGAGATGGTTGGTCGGCTCATCGAGAATAACAACGTTCGGATCCTGAAGCATCATCCTGCTGATCATGCACCTTACTTTTTCTCCACCGCTGAGAACGCCGGTTTTCTTAAGAATCTCATCGCCGCTGAAGAGCATTTTCCCAAGGAACCCGCGCAGAAACGGTTCGTCAACATCGGTTACATGCGGTGGAACAAATTGCCGCAGCCAGTCCATCAACGGAAGGTTGTGTTCAAAGTACTTCGAATTGTCATTCGGCAGGTATGCCTTTGAAACAGTTCCACCCCATTCGAATTTGCCGGCATCGGCTTTCATTTCGCCGTTGATGATCTCGAAGAATGAAGTAATCGCAAGAGGATCGTCGGCAACAACGGCAATTTTATCGCCTTTATTCACTGTAAAGGAAATATTGCTGAACAACGGCTTGCCATCGAGGCTCTTTGCCAGCCGTTCGACATTCAAGATCTGGTTTCCTACTTCTCTGAGTTGCTTGAAAACTATTCCAGGGTATTTTCGGTTGGAAGGAGCGATATCTTCAATCACAAGCTTTTCGAGGGCTTTCTTCCTGGCGGTTGCCTGTCTTGATTTCGACGCATTTGCACTGAAGCGGGCGATGAATTCGAGAAGGTCCTTTCTCTTATCCTCTACTTTCTTATTCTTATCGCTCATCTGGCGGGCCGCCAATTGCGAAGACTCATACCAGAAGGTATAATTACCAGTATAGATTTTGATTTTTTGGCGATCGACATCCGCTACATGTGTACAGACGGCGTCCAGGAAGTGACGGTCGTGCGAAACAACAATGACAATGTTCTCGTAATCTGCCAGAAAATTCTCAAGCCAGCTTATCGTCGCAACGTCAAGGTTGTTGGTAGGCTCGTCGAGGATCAGGATGTCCGGGTTGCCAAACAGGGCCTGCGCAAGGAGTACACGAACCTTAACGGGACCGCTCAGATCTTTCATCAACGTCTGGTGTGTTTCTTCCTTTACTCCGAGTTCACTCAGCAGACTTCCGGCATCGCTTTCAGCAGTGTATCCGCCCATTTCGCCGAATTCACCCTCGAGTTCGCCGGCACGCATGCCGTCCTCTTCCGAAAAATCGGGCTTTGCATAAATCGCATCGCGCTCATGCATAACGTCCCATAATTTCTTATGGCCGATAAGCACGGTGTTAAGAACGGTGAAGTCGTCGAACTGATTCTGGTCCTGGCGCAGCACCGCCATACGCTCGCCCGGAGTGATCTCCACCGTGCCTTTGTTCGGTTCAATTTCACCGGAGAGGATCTTCAGAAAAGTAGATTTTCCGGCGCCGTTTGCTCCAATCACACCATAACAGTTCCCTTTGTTGAAGGTGAGATTGACCTCATCAAACAACACCCTTTTGCCAAACGACAATGTAACATTGTGCACAGTAATCATGACGACCAAAAATTGAGGCGCAAAGGTACGAGAATGGGTTGAAAGTTGAAGGTTGAAGGTTGAAAGCCGGAGGCCGCAGGCCGACGGTCCCGACGAATGTCGGGATGAAGGCGGTTCAGATACTATTCAAAAGATCATCCACATCCAGGGGTGCGGTGATCATCTGAAGATTTCCAAGATCATCGACCGGCCATTGTTCCTTCGGTTTGTCCCAATACAACTCAACGCCGTTTCCATCCGGATCATCGAGGTAGATCGCTTCGCTAACGCCATGATCCGAGGCACCGCTCAACGGATACTTGGCGTCTATCAGCCGTTTCAAAACGATTGCCAGATCGCGCCGCGAAGGATAGAGGATCGCAGTATGGTAGAGTCCGCATGCATTTTTTGGTGCCGGCTTCCCATTTTTGCTCAACCATGTATTCAGGCCGATATGATGATGGTATCCACCGGCAGAAACGAATACCGCCTGCGAACCGTATCGCTGCATCTCCGCAAAACCCAGCAGGTCGCGGTAAAATGACAGGGCCTTTTCCAAATCGGAAACTTTCAGATGTACATGCCCAATTCGCGTTCCGTCGGGTACCTTATACTCCATAATGCTTAAGTGTTTTCGGAGAGTATAGATTCATTCAGCACTTCCAATATTTTTCGCAGCTCTTCCTCATTCGATATGTAGATCCCTCCGGCATCCAGGATCTTGGGATTTTTATACGTCACGGGATCGATGATCTTTTCACGCGCCGAGGTATGAAACTCAGTAGCGCCGGTGGCAACAACAAGTTCCCGGATGTTGGATGAGCGAACACCCGCACCTGGCATAATGATGATTCGACCATCAGCGATTCGTACAAGTTCTGCGAGCAGTGCTGACCCTTCCGGCGCAGAGGACTCCTGTCCTGAGGTAAGAATGCGCTCACAACCCGATTCAATAATGTCTTCCAGTGCTTGAATTGGATCAGGAGCGGCATCGAATGCGCGGTTGCAGGTAACCCCTAACGGATATGCCCAACCGACAATGCCCGACAGCGCCTCTACGTCGATCGTTCCATCGGATTTTTGCACTCCAACCGATATGCCATCACAGCCGATCGATTTACAAAATTCAATTTCTTTTTTAATGATCGCCATCTCATCCTTGTCGTAAAAATAATTACCGGACCTCGGCCGTATGATGGGATACAGATCGATCGTGATCTTGTTCCTTGTTGCGATGATGGTGCCATGACTCGGTGTTGTACCACCTTCCACCGGGTCGGCGCAGAGTTCGACCCTTTTTGCACCACAACGCTCCGCGATGATCGCAGACTGAATATTGAACGCACAAACTTCAAGAAGCATATAAGAAAATTAGAACAGGCTTGGTGATGATCTGATTTCATCAACGGTTCCGGAGCGTACCGAATACGTAAATCCTTTTTGCAATGCATACGCGCCAACTTCCCCGGCTTTGCTCAGTGCAAGGAAACCGACCTGCACCTGTCGTGCCTTTTCCGGATTTCGTTTTACTATGCGTTCAACCGCTGCTTTACATGCAGAAACCGGATCCTGTCCCTGCCGCATGAGTTCAACAACCAGGTGAGAGCCGACGATGCGAATCACTTCTTCGCCGACACCGGTTGAAGTGGCCGCGCCAATCTCATTGTCTACATACAGACCGGCTCCAATGATCGGCGAATCGCCCACGCGGCCATGCATTTTAAACGCAAGTCCGCTAGTTGTACAGGCCCCTGCAAGATTGCCCGTACTGTCAAGCGCTACCATTCCGATCGTATCATGATTCGCTGCGCTTCCCGGCATCGGTTTCTTCTTTTTTGAAAGCTTGTTCTCAATGTTCTGTTCCGGTGCGTATTTCGATTCTTTCAACCATTCCTTCCACATCTTCTCACTCGCAGGTGTGAGTAGATTCTGTTTCCTGAAACCATTAGCGAGGGCAAATTGAAGAGCGCCATCGCCCGTGAGAACAACGTGCGGTGTTTTCTCCATCACCATTCGTGCAACTGAAATCGGATGCATGATATGCTCGAGACACATGACAGATCCACAATTGTAAAATTCGTCCATTATGCATGCGTCGAGAGTCACCCTCCCGTCGCGATCGGGCAGTCCGCCATAACCCACCGATTGATTTTCCGGATCAGCCTCCGCGACTTTAACGCCGGCTTCCACTGCTTCAACACCGCGCTTCCCGGCGCTCAACAACGTCCATGCTGCCGCGTTTGCTGCTATGCCAAAATCCCAGGTGGAAACGACAACCGGACCTGATGCACCGCTCACAGCGCGCACATTTTTCCGGCCGGCGATGACGGCACCCGAGGCAAACAGTGACTTCAAAAGAAAACTTCTTCGGTTATGCATATCCGTTACATTCGTGGTTTATTTCGATTTTTCCTTTTCGATGAAACGATGAAGCGATTGCTGAGCCGACTTTCGTATACCGTTTTTCATCACCGACGTCCATCCGAATAGCATCCCGCTCACTCCCATCGCCTGCCGTGCCCACCGGTAGAGATCAAATTCGTCGCGGTGTTCGGTGATTAGTCCGTCCTGTATCCTGATGTATGCCTTCACATTGTTCACCACGGTGCGTCCTGTTTTTGAAAATTTGTACTTCGCCGTCCAGTCGACGGTGCAGTACTCACCATCGATGATGATGTTGCCGTACCGGAGGGAGAAGTCGCGTGCCGAAGTACAAAGCATCTTCCACATCACCCTTACTTCTTCGCCCGACAAATTTTCAAACACAGGATCCGAGAAGATGGCATCGTCGTGGTAATGGTTTCCCATTTCTTTCCAGTCCAGCGACTGAAAGGCGCTATAGAATCTTTCTATCAGTTGTGAATTTGACATGCGGATCTTAGGCAAATAAACTGAATGCTTACCGATTAATGTGAGATTTAATATCTTTCGCGCTGTTACCAAACACTTGTAGAATCGCCTGCGGTTGACGGCTCCCGGCCGCCTTCCGCGGCACATAATCGAACGACCTTGCACCAAACGAACCTGCACTCAACGCCCATGGTAGATTCTTTCGAGAAGATACCGGTAAAGATCTTCACCGATATCCGAGAGGGATCGGTTTTCATGGCCAATGAAATTGCATCGCTCATTACGCAGAAGCAAAAGGAAAATCAAACTTGCGTACTTGGACTTGCCACGGGCAATTCTCCAAAAACATTGTATGCCGAGCTAGTCAGACTTCACCGGAACGAAGGGCTCAGTTTCAGGAATGTCGTCACCTTCAACCTCGATGAGTACTATCCGATCGATAAACAGGCGCTTCAGAGTTACAACCGTTTTATGAAGACGCACCTGTTCGACCATGTCGACATCGACCCGGCGAACATCCATGTTCCGGATGGCGAGGTACCGAAAGAAGAGGTGAAGGCGTACTGTCTTGAATATGAAAGAAAAATAGAGGACGCGGGAGGCATAGATCTGCAAATACTGGGCATTGGAAACAATGGCCACATCGGCTTCAACGAACCCGGTTCAAATACCAATTCAAGAACGCGTCTCACCGCTCTCGACAACTCTACCAGAATCGCGAACTCGTATGAGTTCGCCAACATCTCGCTTGTGCCGAGACTTGCCATCACTATGGGAATCGGTACGATCTGCAAGGCAAGGAAGATACTACTCATGGCGTGGGGACAGGTAAAGGCACCGGTTGTACAGAAGGCTGTCGAGGGGCATATCACCGAACAGATTCCCGCATCAATCCTGCAGCAGCATAACGACTGTGTGTTCGTACTCGATGAAGCGGCCGCTACGGAACTCACTCGCTTCAAGTCGCCCTGGCTCGCCGGCGATTGCGAATGGACGCCGAAAATGATCAAGAAAGCGGTTGTGAATACAGCATTAAAGATCAATAAGCCGGTGCTGAGTCTGACGAATACAGATTACATGGACCAGGGATTGGGAGAACTGCTCGTTGAGAAAGGAGACGCTTATGCCATCAACCTCGACGTTTATTACATGTTGCGGGATTCTATCACCGGATGGCCCGGGGGCAAGCCGCAGATCGCTCTTCCCAATCACCCCGAGCGAACAACACCTTATCCGAAACGCACGATCATTTTTTCACCGCATCCGGATGATGATATTATATCGATGGGCGGAACGTTTCAGCGGCTGCATGATCAGGGACATGATGTGCACGTGGCCTATCAGACCTCAGGAAATATTGCGGTGACGGATGAATTCGTTACAAGGTTTTTGGATTTCGCCGTCGGCTTCGAAGACATGTTCGGAATCGACAGCAAGAAATCGAACGAGATTCTGGCACAGGCAAGGGAATATCTTGAAAGAAAGAAATCGAACGAGGTGGATACGCCCGAGATCCGGGCAATAAAGGGATTGATAAGGCGATGTGAGGCCAAGGCCACCTGTCGTTATGTTGGACTTCCGGATGAGAACAGTCATTTCATGAACCTTCCTTTTTACGAGACGGGAACCATCGAAAAGAATCCGATGGGAGAAAAAGACGTTGAAATCACCGTTGATTTACTTAGGAAACTGAAACCGCATCAGGTATTTTGCGCAGGTGATCTGGCTGATCCGCATGGCACCCACAAGGTGTGCCTGGACGTTGTGATTGCCGCGCTTCGACAGATCAGGGACGAAGGAGACGATTGGGTGAATGAGTGCTGGATGTGGCTTTATAAGGGGGCATGGCAGGAATGGGACATCAGCGAAATTGAAATGGCGATTCCGATGAGTCCCGATCAGGTCATGAAAAAGCGATACGGCATTTTTATACATCAGTCGCAAAAGGACATGGTACCGTTTCAGGGATCCGACTCAAGGGAGTTCTGGCAGAGGGCGGAAGATCGCAACTCGAATACTGCAAATCAGTATGCGCAGTTGGGACTTACGAAATATGCTGCGGTAGAAGCGTTTGTTCGGTGGAAATATTAACCCTTCACCCGGTTGTTGAGGTGTCCCCGGAGCCCTGCAAGTACCGCTGCGTCATAGTTCTGGTCATGATGGTGGGTCAAAACTGAAAGTTCACCGTGTTGCATGGTAATTACGGACGTGCCGAACATGCGTTCCAGCCTGATGTCTACCGGCCGGATATGATATTCGGTCTTTTCTGTTTGATGAATTTCGTTGCATTCGGCGGTATGGCTCGAACCGGAAAATTGAAACTCGAAGTGGAATTTGTCCATATGGCAATATAGTAAAACTACCAAAAGCGGACTATCGAAAGAGTTGCGGGACAGGAGGTTTAACCCATGAGTTTTCACGGGGTCTGATTTTTGCACCATTTAAGGCAAACTGCAGAAATAATTGACTGAGCTCGAATATAACGCAGACGGACAGCCGCAGAAGCTTCCGGTTGAAAGCGCCGACACAAAGCAGTCTCCGGCGAGTGACAAAGGTCAGGTTGTGATTGTCGACGACGATCCGGACGATATCGATTTTTTGATATCGGCACTTACACAGATCATCCCTGCAGAACGGATTGTTACAATCATGAACTCTAAGTCATTCATCCAATATCTCGAGAAACTGAATATTTCTTCGCATCCCGATCTCATTATCATGGACAAGAATATGCCCGATATCACGGGCAAGCAATTGATCGAATTGCTAAAGTCCATACCGCATTTGAAATACATCCCGGTGGTTGTGGTTTCCGGTACGGTGCACCCATGGGAGATGAAGGACCTTTATGAAGCAGGCGCCAGCTCGATCATGAAAAAGCCATCGACGTTTACCGAATGGGTGGACCTAGTCAACTCGATCGCACGCATATGGTTACATATGAACATGCGGTGAGTTCAATGGAAACCATTAGTGCCGCCACATAAACTCGATAATGTTTTGACATTAAAACTGTACAAGTCAAATTTGTACCCGCCCCAATGGAAAAGATATCAGTTTTGCTCGTTGACGACAATGAAAGATTGCGCGACACGCTCAAATTCATGTTGGGCCGTGATCAGCGGTTTGCGGTCGTAGGCGAAGCGCGCAACGGCCTTGAAGCATATGAAATGACCAGCAGATTGCAACCCAGCATCATTATCATGGACATCGACATGAAGCCGGTTAACGGTATCGAAGCGACTACGAGAATTTCCTATTCGTTCCCCAAAAGTAAGATCATTGCGTTCTCCTTCCACGATTCTCAAACCTACATCAATGGCATCCTCAATGCCGGTGCCCGCTCCTTTCTGTCAAAGAACGCCGGGATGAACGACATTATCAATTCAATTCTCACGGTGCATCTGTCGTAGTTCGGCAATTGCCTTCCTCCATACCGCAGGCCGGGCTGTTCGTATATAATGAAACATTTAAATTGCATGCGACCTGTCTCACAACAAATACTGCGACATGAATAATTGTTTCAGCAAGGCGACGATGGTTCTGATGTTGTTTGTCAGTTTTTTGATTTCATGCAAAGCGCAGCAGCGAACTGATGGATGGCAGGTGCTCGCAACTGAAAACAAATGCGTGAAGCGACATGAAAGCGGTTTCGTTGAATGCGACGGAAAATTCTATGCGCTGGGTGGACGCGGAAAACGACCGATAGAGGAATTCGACCCGGCGAAAAAAACATGGACGGTGCTTGCTGATGCGCCCGTCGATTTCCATCATTTCCAGGCAGTCTCCTTCAATCACGAGGTGTATGTTATTGGAGCAATGACCGGATCATATCCGCATGAAAAGCCGCTGCCTCATTTTCTTATCTTCAATCCGAAAACCAAACAATGGCGCGAAGGAGCCAGGATACCTGACGAAAGATTGCGAGGTTCTTGCGGTGTTTTTGTGCGAGGTGAAAAGCTATATATGGTTGCGGGTATCATTGATGGCCACTGGGATGGTCACGTGAAATGGTTCGATGAGTTTGATACTAAGACGGGGAAGTGGGCGATTCTTCCGGATGCCCCCCGTGCGCGCGATCACTTCCAGGCAGCAATAGCAGGCGACAGCCTATATCTTGCGGGTGGAAGAACTTCGCATGCCGCAATTGGGAAGGTTCTTGACTTGACCATTGGTGAAGTAGACGTGTACGATTTCACAACCAACCGATGGTCTACATATCAAAATCCTCTTCCGACGCCGCGTGCAGGAACCGCGTCGCTTGCCAAAGATTCGTTACTGGTGGTATTGCTTGGCGAAAGTACGGTACAGGAGCGCGCACACGCTGAAGTGGAAGTGCTGAACACAAGGACAGGTATTTGGAGCCGAATGCCATCAATGAAACAGGGGCGACATGGAACAGGAGCTGTTTATCATGGTGGAAAAATTTATGTGGCGGCAGGCAGTGCGAACCGGGGCGGAGGGCCTGAGTTAGATGATGTCGAGAGCGTGAAGTGGTAGGTTAGCAGTCAGCTATCAGCTGTCAGCAGTCGGCTAACGCCGATTCGGGCAGGCTTTTTAACCCGCCTCGGCTAACGCCGATTCGGGCAGGCTTTTTAACTTTTTCCATCCAATGCACATCGCACTCGCACAAACACGACCCACTGCCGGAGATGTTGCCACAAACATCAGGGACCATATTCGTCTTGTTGAATATGCCATCAACCATCAGGCAGAGTATATCTTTTTTCCCGAACTATCCGTCACCGGTTATGAACCCACGCTTGCCAAGAAACTTGCAATGCGCATCGACGACGATCGTCTGGATGTATTTCAGGAACTGAGCGACAAGCACCGCATCACAATTTGTGTAGGTGCCCCTACTCAACAGCGTTCGGGCGTTTGCATTTCCATGATCATCTTTCAACCACAACAATCAAGATCCGCGTATTTCAAGAAGTACCTGCATGCGGACGAGGAACCGTTCTTCGTTCCGGGTGAAAATAGCTTTGCAACGATTGGCGACGTAGAGAAAATTTCGCTTGCCATTTGTTATGAGATCTCAATCGATGAGCATCACCACAACGCGATTAAGCACGATACCATCGTTTACCTTGCAAGTGTAGCAAAGTCAGAGAAGGGAACGGATGCCGCTTATGCGCGGCTTTCGGCAATTGCGAAAAGCAATTCTGTAAAGACAGCAATGGTCAATTGTGTGGGCATCAACGACGGCGTTGATTGCGCCGGTCGTTCTGCAGTTTGGAACAACGACGGCAGTATTCTTTTTGAAGCAACAGCAGATGGGGATCAGGTTCTGTTGTTCAAGTCGTAGCATTAAAAAGAGTACATTTATTTTGTCGCTTCGAATTTTTTTCAGCATCAATAACAGGTGTCATGGCAAAAGTTGCACAAATCAAAACGAAACCGACCTCTTCCAGCGTCGAAGATTTTATCAACACTGTTCCCGACGAACAAAAAAGAAAAGACAGCAACGCGATCATTGCCATGATGCAAAAAGCAACCAACGACGAACCAAAAATGTGGGGCACATCGATTATCGGCTTTGGCGACCTTCGATATAAAAGCCCGGCTACCGGACGGCAGGTCGACTGGTTCAAAGTCGGCTTCTCACCACGCAAGGCAAATCTTACACTGTATCTCGGTCTTGATGTGAAGCAACACGCCGAGGTATTGAATAAGTTAGGAAAACATAAAACCGGCGTCGGTTGCCTGTACATCAACAAACTTCAGGACGTTGATGTCAAAGTTCTTGACAAACTCATTGGTATGGCAGTCAGGAATGTCATATCGAAGACATCATTTGATTGAAGCTTACTTCCAAAAGTATTTGCTTGTGTGTAAAAAATTTGATCTGAACACACAAGTTCGATTGCGAAAGTCAGCCAGATACTTCCCGGTGACCACCAGTCGTTGGCGCGGGCGACTCAACCGCTGCCTGCTTTTCACGTCGAAGGATTCTCCACGTAAGAAAAATGCTGGCAAGCATACAAATTGCGCCGAGTAAGAAGTGTATGCCCGGCAGATAAAACGGAGCCTTGTCTGTCGTGAAGTAGCTGAATGCGCCGTTCATTACGGGTGGACCAATGATCGTCGTCAGACTCATAAGACTTGTAAGTGCACCCTGCAGTTCACCTTGTTGATTCGAAGGAACGTGAATCGAAATGACAGACTGCAACGAAGGACCGCAAATTCCACCCAGACAATACGGGACGAGAAACGCAAACATCATCCATCCCTGCGTTGCAAACGCAAACAGAACGAGCCCAATGTATACAATGACAAACCGAGGTAAATGCTTTTTTCGTTTCCAAGTTTTGGGACAACAACTCTTGTTAACCCTCCCTGCACTGCTCCGACGAGCACGCCGACGACTGCAAGTGAAATACCTACCATGCGTTCGCTCCAGTTGAAACGATATATCGTAAAGAAGTTCCAGTTCCCCTGTACGGATTGCGCGCCGAGATAGATGAGAAAAAAGCTTATTGCAAGTCCTCCAATCTCGGGATGCTTCGTCAAAAACTTTAATGAGCCAAAAGGATTGGCGCGTCTCCAATCAAACGGTCGCCTGTTTTCCTTGCTCAATGATTCGGGAAGAAAGAAGAAACCATAAATGCAATTGAGCAAACACAATGCAGCTGCTGCATAAAACGGAGCACGTACTCCCCATGTAGACAACAGTGCACCGAGGGCAGGTCCAAGTACGAAACCAAGTCCGAATGCGGCACCGATCAGTCCGAAATTTTTTGCTCTCGTATTCTCGTCAGGACTTACATCAGCAATATATGCAGCGGCGGTAGTGAAACTTGCACCAGTAATGCCGGCAATAACGCGCCCGACAAATAGCCAGCCATATTTGGTGCAAGTGCCAAAATAATGTAATCGATACCGAAGCCGAGCAACGATAAAAGCAACACAGGCCGCCTTCCATACTTGTCGCTGAGATTGCCCAACACCGGGGCAAATAAAAATTGAGTGATCGCAAATACCGATAGTAAAACGGCACCATATGTGCTTGCCTGATTGACCGACACTCCCTTAAGTTGAGAGATGAGGGTGGCCATTACAGGGATGATGAGCCCCCACCCCATCACGTCGATCAAAAGAGTAATAAATATGAATCCGATGGCGGTCTTCTTAGGTGGTTGCATAGATCAGAATAAGGGACGCAAACTTAAGGGGCTACATCGGAAGCAATCTGAAAAAACTTCACTAAATTGGTATCAATGACCAGCGCTATTTTACATCAGCATCAGCAGCGCCATACCGAGTGCTTAATACTCGATATGACCGACTGTTATACCTGGTCATTCCCGGAGTTTGTTCCTTTCTGCCCTGAGCTGTATTACTTCTCCAGTTTCAAAGCCTTTAAAACGTTTGCCCAAGCCTGATTGGATCGGGAGGCTTGGGGTTTTCGGCGTTTAGTCAATCTCCTTTTTTTATTGCAACTACTTTGTTATGGACAGGAATCAACAGGGTTCGATGGGCGGACCCATCATTTTGTTTTTCGTATTGCTTAACGTGATCGTGCTTGAACACGGATTAGTTAGTCAACCGCAATTGTATAAGGCAGCTTATCTGACAGTTCCTCTTTTGATTGTTTCGATTGCAATCAGCAAAAGCAAACGATTACAAAAGATGATCAGAAGGATGTATTCGAATTGATCTATTTTTTCTCCGAATGCAATCGCTTATATCCCTGCCTTCCATTTTTGATAATAAATATCAATAGCACTTTCGCTGGCTGAGTGGAATTGGGGTTATTAGTGTAGGAGTGAATTATGTTTCGCTTTTCATAAAACATTTCACCGGCCTTGAATGATTTCGGAGCGTCGTAATTCAGGCCCACATTGACATTGCCTTCAAGGACGTAGCCAAACAGCTCGCAGTCGTGTCGGTGGGCGACCGTGTCGGTGGCGCCTGGTGGAATGGTCATCACGGAGGAATTCATTGAATACTCACCAAGGTCATCAGAAAGCTGCTGACTCAACACATTTGCAAATGTGAATGCGTCAGGGCGTTTGGCCGGTGCCTGGTGGCCATGTTGCGAGTACAGGTCAGCGTTAGTGATCAGGCATAAGAAAGTGATGATACCGATAAGTCTCATAAAGCAAGTAGTTAGTGAAGGTTGATGTTGATATGATTCTGTTTGTTCTGGCATTTGTTCGATTCTGCAATTGAGAAGCCAAACATATGACACCCTTCGGAACACTCAAATTGTTCACGAACTCAACAACAACAAACTCAGTAAGTAGTCTGCAGCAAGAATCGCAATACAACTCACCACCACCGAACGTGTGCCGGCGCGGCCGATCTCGAGCGAACCACCGGTTACATAGTATCCGAAGTATGAAGATATACTTGAAAGAAGGAACGAAAATACGTAGGCCTTGATGAGCATGAAGGTTACGCTGAAACTGTTGAAAGCTTCCCTCGCGCCGAGGTCATACACTTCAGGAGGAATGATTCCCGCAAATTCTCCGGCGACACGTCCACCCCATATACCCAGAGCCGCAGCAATTATGATAAGCATCGGTATCATCAGCAGAGCAGCGATGATGCGCGGAAGAACGAGGTACGTTTTTGTATTGATGCCCATGATTTCAAGTGCATCAATCTGCTCAGATACCCGCATGTTGCCGAGTTCACTTGATATCTTGCTCCCTATTACACCTGCCAACACAATGCAAACAAGGGTGGGCGCAAATTCAAGAAGAACAGTTTCGCGAACGATTTGCGCAATTGCAGATTGCGGTATGAGCGGACTTACCAGCTGATATGCCGTTTGCACGGTTGATACTGCACCGATAAAGAAAGAGATGATCACCACAATTCCAAGCGAACCAATACCGATCTCAGTACATTGTTGAAATAATTCTTTACGGTAAACACGAACGTTTTCGGGTAGCCCGATCATGCCCTTAAGCATCAATAAGTATCGTCCGAATTCGTGTAGTATCATTTGCTTCTAAACAGGCAAATGTATAGGCAAAAACTGTTCAGTTGCGTTTCTGCTGTTATGTTTCCATCAACAAACTAACGTAGTGTTGAAACATCTTGTATGATCCAATAGCCACAGAGCAAAACCTATGACAAGCGTATTATTGTAAAAAAAATTCCCGCTAATGCGGGAACTTTTCAAACATCTTTAATGTGAATAATTACAGAGATGAGACATCTTATTCATTTTTGTCCTTGTCTACTGCGTCTTCAACTTTATCAGCGGCCTTCTTTGTACCTTTTTCAATTTCTCTTCCTGCTTCTTTCACACCTTCCTTCGTATCCTTCCAGGCACTCTTGATTGCATTTCCGGCTCTGTCGAAAACATCACCTTCTTCATTCACCATTTCGCCATCCTGTAAAGTAATTTCATTTTCATCGTTAACTACACGGCCGTCGGTGTAAACAACCGCGCCATTCTTCAGTTTAACGCTTTCATCTGCCTGTTTCCAATCTCCATCTTTCATTACCATCAACTTACCGTCTCTGAAGGTGACATCCCCATCTTCAGCCTTGTATGCTACAGTTGTTTGATTGTCAGCAGAAGATGAGTTCGGATTAGCAATCGCCTCATTGTTTGTTTCGCCATCATTGCAAGCTGCAAGGGTTGCGCCAATCAGGGCAATAGCAAATAGCTTTTTCATAAAGTTTCAATTTTAATGTTCATTAATCAATCTGCTTAAGGTATTAAAATAGCGTGCCACGGGGATAGAATACCTGGCTGCACACAATGGAAACCACTCAAAATGTGCACTCATCGCCGCAGGAACTGGCGTCTAAAGAGAAGATAACAGGTAGTGTCCAGACTGCAAATGACAGGCGGTTTGACTCTTACTCCGTTCGCAAATTTTTAACCGGACTGGTAGTTGCCGCACGCAACGTATTGATGCTGACAACAGCCAGTGTGAGCAACAGAATTACAACACCAACTATCATGAACAGCCACACTCCGATGTCGACCCGGTATGGGTACTTTTCAAGCCAGTTGAACATCAGCCACCAAGTTAACGGCACCGCAATTACAAATGCAACGAAAACGAGCTTTAGAAATTCTTTGGATATCAGGAGTAACAATTGTTGAAGCGATGCACCCAATACTTTCCTGATGCCAATTTCGCGAATGCGCTTCTCGATGGTAAATGAAGCAAGCCCCGCAAGACCGATACAGCAAATAAAGATTGCGAGCATGGCAAAGATGTTTGTGATCTTGCTGATCAGTACTTCGGTCAGGAACTTGTTGTTAAATGACTCATCCACGAATTCATATTCAAAAGGGTAAGCAGGATTGTGTCGCTTGAAAACAGATTCCAGCTGCGCTATTGCTTGTTGCGGCCGCACTCCGTCGTTAAGTCGTATGGTAATATAATTCGTGTTTTCCGGTCCGAAATACATCATCATCGGATCAACGGGTTCGTAGGGCGACGACATAACGATGTTATCCGTGATCCCAATAACCGTGTACGTTTTGGACCCATACCGCATCTGCATGCCCAACGGATTTTTCAATGCCATCGCTTCAACAGCGGCCTTATTGAGGATCATTCCGGATGTATCGGCAGGAACACCTGCAAAATCTTTTCCTTCAAGCATCTTCACTCCCATCGTTTTTGTAAAGTCTACATCCACTGTGTTTCCGGTCACAATGATTTCTGCATCCGCCGGCTTGCCATCCCAATCGGGCGCGGGAGATGACCACCAGATAGCAGTCATCGGCGACAATGTTCGGGTTACTGCCTTGATGTTACCTGTTTTCAGCAGCTCATCTTTGATCACCGTAAAGTTTTTCTGCGTAGCAGCTGACGTGGGAATCATAATGAGATTATTAGGATCATAGCCCAGATCACGTCCTTTAACGTGCTGAATTTGCTGATGAATCACAATGGTCGCAGAAATAAGAAAGATAGAAATCACGAATTGCGCAACCACCAATATTCGACGCGGAAGTACAGCGCTCCGGCCTGCGGCAAACGTACCCTTCAATACCTTTACGGGGTTGAACGACGAAAGATACAAGGCAGGATAGCTGCCTGCCACCAGTGCGGTAAATCCAACAATCACCGCAGCGGCGGTCCAGAACAATGGCTGATCGATGGGTAAAGCAAGTTGCTTGCCCACAAGCGTATTGAACGATGGTAAAAGAAGATAGACGAGCGCAAAGGCAAATAGGAAAGCGCCAAATGACAGGATCAGCGACTCCATATAAAATTGCATCACGAGGTTCTTTCGTGATGAGCCTAGCGTTTTCCGGATGCCTACTTCCTTTGAGCGCTTCTCCGAACGCGCGGTCGACAAGTTCATAAAATTCACACATGCTATCAGAAGAATGACAATGGCGATGATCGTAAAGAGTCGTACGTATTCAATCATGCCGCCAATATTCTTTCCATCACGAAAATCACTGAACAGGTGCCAGCGGCTCATTGGAAAAGTGAAGTAGGTGCTGACAGCGTCATTCTTGTCGTGTTGCTTCTTTATGCGATTGATGGTTTGCTCAATCGATGCAATGTTCGCTCCCGGTACGGCCTGAATATATACTCTCCATGACGAGCTGGTCCATTCGCTCATGTTGCGCTTAACATTCTCATCAGAATAATTAAAAGGCATAATGGCATCGAACTGAATGGAGGAGTTGCCAGGCGGGTCTGCTACTACAGCGGACACTTTCACATCACGATCATCATCGATACGGATCACTTTGTTGAGAGGGTTTTCATTTCCGAAAATTGATGTCGCTGTGGATTCTGTGAGCACGATGGATGTAGGATCGGAGATGGCTGTTGCAGGATTTCCGTGAAGAAACTTCCAGGTGAAAACATTGAAAAACCCTTCGCTTACAAAGTAGGACCGCTTCTTTAGTTTGGTTTCATTGTATGCAAGCACTCTTTGCTGTTGCTGTGTCGTTACGACAGCATCCTTAATTTGCGGATGGCCCTTTCGAAGCTCTGAAGCCAGCGGCATCACCATGTTCTGATCCGTGAATACCTGGTTATTGAAGTCACGGTTGGCCATAACCTGGTAGATATTGTCGTGGTGTTTATGAAACTTATCGTACGTCAACTCGTCCTGTATCCACAGAAAGATGAAGATGGTGCAGCTGATGCCTATCGTAAGGCTAACAAGATTGGTGACCGTAAAACCTTTATTGCGGAGGATGTTGCGCCAGGCGACTTTCAAATAGTTTCTGAGCATACCGTCGGTAAATAATCGAGGTGGTTACAAAATGAATCCAGGGGGCGCAAAATCATGCCAATAGCATAATAGAATGATCTTCATGTTTTTGCTTATTTACCAATTTCTAAAACTGTGCGTTTGCGAACAGTGTGTGTGCGGTTGTATGCGGTACACTTAGTCAGCAAACTCAAGAAAATCGTAAACCAGATTCATTTCAGTTACCCTATTTGTCGCGTTGCAACCTTTTCACAAGTGATAAGAACAAATTAAAGTCATATTTATCCGCATAAGCCATGATTGCCGGATGGCTACTACATTGTTCAATGTATACCGAAAATATAGGATCTCATCCGTTGTCATCAAATCAAGCTGCAGATAGTACTCCAACTTGCCGAAAAAATCAAGCAACCGGTCAAATGAAAGTCTTACCCGTTGCTTACTTATGTTAGTACTTGGAAGTTCCTCTTGCAGGGTTGAATCAAGGTTGTTTAATTCAATATCTGTCGAGTCGCCTTTTCGTGAACTTCCTATTCGGATCATTTGTTGATCAGATACTTCGCCTTTGCTGGTGTTACACGTGTTACACACTGCAAACCTGTCCAAGATATAACGTGAGAGTGTGATTGAAGAGTCCTCAAAGTCTTTGATTTTCGCCTCAAGGAAGCCGGCACGCTTTATATAATTTTGTTCTCGCCAGGTCACCAGGGTAAAGATGAATGCGATAACGGAGCCGATAATTGTTATCGCGCTGATCCATGCATCGAATCGGTTTTTTGAGTCGTCGGTCATTTTGTTTCCGTTTTCCGTGTTGTTCAATCTATTGTAAGGCTGCAATAGGACATACGGGCGTCATAAACACGACGCCTGACGCGCCGTAACAGTCCGTTAAATACTTCAGAAAATAACAAGGTTAATTATGGACCGAAGCTCCGAAAGGCAGCGGAGATAGAATACGGTGAAAACACTGTTTTTTCAACCAGGAAATTTCCCTAACACCCGCTAACACCGTCCCATGCAGACTATGTTACAATTGCGGCAAATTCGGAGAATCAAACAACCGCAACCAGCGATTGGTATGATTGAAGCCCCTGTACCTTCTTGTTGTTCCGCTCGAGTTCCATGATGCTCTGTGGAAAATGATCAAGCAACCACACAAGAAAACCTGTACAGTCAACCTGTGAGCGCAACATCTGATTTCGCCTGTAGAGTTGGCGACTTTTATATTCAGGATCCTGAGCTATCCTTTCAATTGTCGGGATCGCCTGACGCGCATTGTCAAAATTGAAATTAAGTCCAAGCTTTTCCTGCTCAACAGTGTATCCAGGACGCAACGTATTGATCAGCACTGAAGGTGTTCCAAGCATCACGCATTCTGAGGCGGTTGTAATTCCTTCGCCAACGTACAAGTCTGCAAAAGCGAGGATATGGTGAAAGTCTTTCGGATTGATCGCGAGCCGATACTTCTCAAACCGGGAATCAAGCGGACCCTCGGATGAAATGAACAACTTTCCGTGTCGACTTAAAATATCTGCAATACGCATTTTAGAAATCGAGTCTATGCCCGCTTCACCCATGTCATGACCGGCCGTAAAATTTACAAACCGCATGATGAAGTAGCGCTCATCTTCGCGCAACTGCAACCTGGAAAGTACTGCCTTACTCGGTTTGAAATATTTGGGTTGCAGGTAAAAGGATTCCATGTATCCGGGAAAACGAAAATGCTTCGCACCAAAGTCAGTGTAGAAACATTCCGGTGTAAAAATGTAATTCGTGAATGGCTCGGTGAGCCGGATGCTAAGTTTTGCAAATTCACTGTCGGTAAAACCAAGTACAGGCTTCTTCATGAGCCATCCAACATGTGCAGCAAAAGGAGAAAAGAAACTAAAAAAAATATCCGGTTTAAACTGCCGTGCTACTTTATAGATCGCGATATCGTTGCGAACCATAGTAAGCAACTTATTGACAACACCTTTCTTGTTTTTTCCGGTACATGTATATTCAAAACCATATTCATTCAACAGTTCGAGCGTAACTTCTTTGTCACGGGTAGTAATCCGTACTTCATGCCCTTTCTTCATCAGCTGCTGAAGCGCATTTCGGAAGTAGTGAATGTGAGCCGGGTGCCCGATATCAACAAGTATCCTCATAACTTAGGTTTTCTGAATAATTGAAAAGTTCGCATCATCAGGGAGCCTGCAGAATACAGGAAGGGCCGGTGAATCTTTTTATACCTTCCAAAGTCATAAACTTCCGCTCCGAACCGCAACTTGTAGTCGCGCACCCGGTAGGGTTTTGCCGGATTTCCTCCACCAGCAAAGTCGTACGTTTTGATTCCTTTTTCTTTCGCCCACATCATCACTTCCCAGGGCAACAAATCATTTGCACACAGGTTAAAATAGTTGCTGTCACTTGCAGCATACCAGTCGTATATGACATCCTTATATTTCACGTATACGCGGCATGCTATCATTTTCTCTTCATATACTGCCTCTGCAATAACCAACTGATCACGCATTTTCAACCAGAGCCGTGAAAATAATTCGGGAGGGGGCTGCGGTACATTAATTCTATTATATGTTTTCTTTATCAGCAACGCATGTTCGGGACGAAAAGGAACGTCAATACGAACTCTCACTCCTTTCTTTCGGGCACGACGGATATTTGATAATCGTCCCTTGTGCAACCTCGACTGCAATTCAGTCATTTCGTTGGTGAGGTCGATATGGACGGCGAGATGCGGAACTCTGATAAAGCCGGACACGGCAAAAGCTTCGTCGCTGTATGAAGAATTGAACAGGTTCCGAACTTCAGTATAGATTGCTCGATACCTTTTCGCCTCATTCAAGTACAAGTCAAGCAACCCACGAACAATGGATGGATCGTTGTCAACGGTCAATGGTCCCCCCGATATCACGGCCCGTCTGGAAAAAAACCTTTTCAATCCGGGTTGCGATATCATACAGTACAAGAGGATTCCACATACTTGATTGGAGGCATTTCTTTGAACAATCAGGCCTGGTTGCAACTCTTGCACATCCCTGAATGCATCATACATCGAAGGCGACTGAAATATATTACCGAGCGGGTGGCGTTCCACAAACGATTCCCACTCATTCCGAGAGATTTGCAATTCGTGAAACTCATCGAATTCCGACATCAATCGTTCGCTTTTTTATGAGCAGGTATTTGCAAAGATTTTTTACGGGTTGAGTCATTGCTTCCGCCGCCCACGCAGTCTTTGACGAGGCCCACCTTTCCGGATGAACGGTGATCATCAACTGCGGCGGAAATTCTTGTTCAAAGAGCAATTTCATTAAATGTGGAGTATCCAAAATTCGAATCTTAAAAGGAGAGTCGACTTTGTCGCGGATATTGTACTTCGAGTTCCATGACCTTCCGGTGTCTGTCAAATAAAAAAGTTTCGAAAAATCAGTGTCCAGGTATATCTCCCCTTTGATACCAAAATCCCTGTAGTCATACTTCGCCCAGAGCAAACGATTATCGATAGCGGACAAAGGACTTCCATGCATACAAATGGTGTCGACAGGACAGATTTCACGAAAGGCTTCCAGAGATTGTGTGAAAGACGCAATCGACAATTCAAAATTTGCCTGATGTCTGCTTAGTTCTTCATAATGATAACCCACCTCATGCCCTAACTGATAAATCCGCTGAATTACGTCGGTGTTAAACACATCTTTGGTTGACCGGAAATAATACGTACCTGCGATGTTGAACCGGCTTTCAAGTTCAGCAAGCTGAAGCGCTTTCAAGGGCTTTGAATCCACGTCATGTCTCAATACCACAAATCTGTCGGGCCGTTGTTGGAGCGACAAATAATCGCGAAACGACAATATTTCGTAACCTGCCTTCAACAATGAACACAGCAATTGCTCAAATCGCTCTATTGTGAAATCACGCACCATCACGGGTTATATGGGAAGTGTAGATGTTATCAATCTTCATGGCGACCATTCGCAGGTCATAGTCAAGAATTTTATTCCTGGCATTGGTGCGTTGCGGGGACGCAAGCACTTTTCGAACGCAGGATGCAATTTCATTTTCATCATAAGGAACGAGATGGTTCCCGGTAGTGCCCTGCAGTATTTGTGGAACGTCTCCGACCGGCGTACTTACAACAGGAAGGTTGCATGCAAGTGCTTCTTTAACGACCTGTGGACTTCCTTCACTAAACGACGTCAACAAAAGCGCGTCTGCAGCATTCATCAATACATGTACCTGATGTCTCGACAGCCCTTTCATCTCGAGAAGTTCAACGCCCGGGATTTGCTCAATTGAGCGCTGCGCGAGCGGGAAGTTTTTCACCGGATTAGCAAAATGCGAAGCAAACAAAACCAGCCGTTCATCCTCGCGCCGATTCAATTGCTGCCTTGCGTCGCGTTTGTTCAACGGGAAAAATAAATTCGTATCAACCCCGCATGGAATGACAGAGAATTTCTTTTTCAATTTGAGTTTCGCAGCAAAGCTTTGTTCAACCAGTATGCTGTGCGATGCAAGCCGGGCAGCGATTCTCGATAGGAATAAAACACGCGGCTGATTCACATCGCTGCCATGGAAGGTAATAATCACCGGCACTTTTCGCTGAAGCACACACAGCAGACCGGACAAACCATAATGCGCGTGAACCAGGTCATATTTGTTGTCGCGTATCTTTTCTTTAAGCTTAATCAGATGAGACAAATACCCTCTCAACCCCTTCCGGTCTATTGTAAAGTATTCAAGCCTGATACCAAGTGTACGAAGTGACTCAACCTGTTCCGAAATGAAAGGGTTGATCCGACCCTTTGTGGCACTGCATACAACGAGAACTTTCTTTGACATACGTTTCATCGCAAAAGTGGGCCATGCATGTGAATTGAATATTACCTGTTCGTCTATTGCTTAATATCAAATTAATACGGCGCGGATATCCGTAACCTACTTTAGCGCTCCCTGTTATGCCGGCGTCCTCTATGAGTATCATTAAGCTTTCCACGATTGCCCTATGTCTGCTCGCATTCACTGCGTGCTCGAAGAAAGATACCGACGCCCCGCCCATGCCAACCGACCCCGGCCAACGTGCAAATCGTTGGATTTTGGATAGCATGAAACACTATTATTTGTGGTCGGAAAACATTGACGAGAACACAGTGCTCAACGGAGATCCGGCAGATTTTTTCAATTCGCTGCTTCATTTAAACGACAGGTTTTCAAGTATGTCGGACGGAACTGGCAGCACAAGGAAGCCAAGCATCTACGAGCTGTTCGGGTTGCATTTCGTTTTTGCAATTGTTCCGGAGTTTCACCCACAGTATCAATTGGGAATTGTTGTTTACGTTGCGCCTGGATCGGCAGCGGCAGCAGCCGGAATAAAGCGCGGGACCTGCTTTTCGAAGATCAATAATCAACAGACTACTGAAGCGTCGATGGCAAGCCAGGTGCAGCTCATGAAACAACAACAGGTTACGCTGACCTTGTCAGGAAACGCCTCGGGCTCATGGGCAGATTTGAAGGACGTTAAATTGACGGCCCGAAGTTTTGAGGAGCGCCCGATTACTGAACAAAGATTATTCGAGCACCAGGGCAAGATCACGTCATATGTTTTCTGCAATCATTTTGATGAACGATTCGATAAAGAAATTGTTGATGCGTTTGCCGGGTTGAAAACACGACACGTAAACGAATTGATCATCGACCTCCGCTATAACTCCGGTGGCGCGATTAACACCGTTGCGAAGTTGTTTCCTTTACTTAAGAACAATCTTTCACCAACTGCTGTATTTGCAAAATACCAGGGAAACAAAACGATTGGCAACATCTCGCAGGAACTCGAAAGAGCAATTGAATTATCCGGAAACACTTATGGCAGGTCCCTTCAGGAGTTGAAAGGAAAAGGACTCAACCTGAGCCGCGTCTTTATCATTACGGGACAGTCCACTGCCTCTGCCGCAGAACTGCTTGTCAACAACCTGAAGCCCTATATACAGGTTGTTCAAATTGGTGAACGAACATTCGGTAAAGATCAGGCCACGTATGCGATTACAGATAAACGATCACCCAGAGAATATCCTTATGTGTTGCAACCGGTTGTATTCAATCTTCTGAATGCAAATGGAGAAGGCGGATATTCCAATGGCCTCGAGCCTTCGATTAAGATCAGCGAATACAGTACTCTGCCAATTGCTGAGCTTGGATCGGCGCAAGACCCGTTGGTGAAATCGGCGCTCAATATTATTTATGGAAATGATGTACCGGAAGAAGTACCACTTCGCGCAAGGCAATTGAAAAGATTGAACATGCAGTCGTTGTCGTATCGAAGTTTCAATGATGTGCAGCGCATTATGGCGCCTGAGTTATCAGCAATGCCATAGAAATTACAATGAAACATGAACCGGTATTTCGAAAGAGATTTCAAGACTTAAGATTAAGTTAATTCATGCAGGGCTTATTAATATCAAATTTGCCCTCTCAACCAGTACAACGGTTCTCAACTCTCCGCCAACTATCCAATGAAAAAGGCACCATAGAAATGGCGCCTCAAGTGTACTTAACTATTAATTAATAAAGCAAAAGTATGCCTTTTCGGCACTGGTATCGCGCTTTTTTGCTGATTTTATCCGTACTTCTTGCAAACTTCTCCGAATCTCAAACTCTCGGATCAAACGGGCGAGTAGCCGGTGCCGTTAGAAACGAACGCAACGAGCCTCTGGTTTCTGCAACGATCACCATTGAAAAAACTGCGTTGTTTGTTAAGTCCGACATCAATGGGGCCTTCGAAATCGATCTAAAGCCGGGGACCTATACACTCATTGTTTCTTACACCGGTCACGAAACAAAAAACATTTCGGAAATCGTTGTAAAAAAAGGCGAGATAACACGACAGGATGTGTCGTTGAATTTTGCGAAGTCGGAGACAGAAGTTGTCGTTACAGCTACAACGGGACGCCGCGAAACTGTGGCCAGCGTCTTCCGTTTACAAAAGAACAACATGGCGGTTTCGGATGTACTCAGTCTTGAACAGATCAAGAGAACTCCGGACAACAACATCGCGCAATCATTGAAGAGAATGAACGGGGTAACCGTGCTCGATAACAAGTTTGTTGTAGTGAGAGGCATGGGCGACCGTTACAACAATGTTACCATCAACGGATCATTGGTACCGAGTACAGAAGCTAACCGAAAAAACTTTTCATTCGACCTGCTGCCCACCGATCTGATAGAGAACATCGTTGTGAACAAGACAGCAACACCCGACCTTCCGGCAGATTTTGCGGGTGGACTTGTACAAATCAACACCAAAGATGTACCTGAAAAGAACCTTCTCTCGATTTCGGCAGGCGTAGGCTACAACACGAATACAACTGGCAAGGAGTTTTTGAGTACGGATATACATCCTGCCGAATACTTTGCAAAGTTCGATGACCGGCGTAAATGGTTTTTGAAGACCTGGGAACCGGTTGAATACTTCAAGCTACGTTCTTCTTCTGCGAACAATGCGTCCCAGATCAACAGAATGAATGCGACGATCCCTAACTTCTGGGGACTTCGTTCCTATGATGCGTTACCCATCTCCGACTTCCAGGTAAGCACCGGGCTGCGTCGCAGATTTGCAAACAGGTCTTCAATAGGATTTATAGTCGCTGGAACCTATAGAAACGAACAAAACATCGAGAACTATCTCAGGCAGGGAATTCCCGGTGATTCAAATAACGGTAAGCGTTATGGGTTTGTTACCAACATCGGAGGATTGGCGTCGCTTGCATATACTTTCGGCAGCAATAAGTTATCACTCAAAAATATTTACTCTCGAAGACTAACGCATGAAACCTTCGTTTTCGAGGGAAGGGATGCCCAGGCTAATCCACAACGAAATTATATTTCCAACCTCACCTTGAATGTACTGCTGCAGAGCCGCCTCGAAGGCGAGCATTCAATCCCGTCGGGCAGATCGAAATTCAAATGGTTCCTCGATCGCTCAACGACAGACCGGGAGCAGCCCGACAATCGAAATATGAAGTACGCGCGCGAGGGATCTAATGTTTACCTGATCGAACTTGGGCGTCCGAATGAAATCAGTTGGGGATCGATATTTTCATCAAAGCTTGATGAAACGCGCTACGGATGGGGATTTGATGCACAGCAGTCCTTCGAGTTGTTTACACGTCAACAGAAAATAAAGTTCGGATACCTCGGCTCCGAAAGAGAGTCGGAATACATCGCAGTTTTTTTAAGGCCAACCGCTCCGAATCCAATCGCTCTGCCCGAAGAATTGTATGGACTGCCTGACTATGAAATATACGAGACCGAAAATTTCAGAAAGGGAAGAATGACGTACAATCCGCTGACGACAAACCGTGGTACAGATGCAGATGCATTCAGCGGTAAGCAAACACTACATGCCGGATACCTGATGGGCGATCTGGAGGTTATACCGAAACTTCGGTTAACCGGTGGTGTTAGAATGGAAAATTACCGCATTGGTACCTCCATCGTGCGTGAAAGAGACGCAACGGGCAAAGTTACTTTGGACACTACGTATGCACTCGAAGAAACCAAGCTTTTTCCCAGCATAAACGCTGTATACGCGCTAACACCAAAGCTGAACTTCCGAGCAGCATATTCAAGAACTGTGTCGCGATTCGATTTCAGGGAGTTTGTAAATATTCGATATACTGATTTTTCGGTACCTGCGGATATTTACGGAAACCCAAGACTAAAACAACCATTCATTACAAATGGTGACGTGAGGGTTGAATGGTTCCCGGCGCCTGCAGAAATTGTATCTGCTTCTCTTTTTTATAAGAAGTTTGAAAACCCGATCGAGTTTCTTATCGATGGTCCGAACGCCTCCCAGACGTACAGCATTTTTACACTCAATCAACGTTCGTCAGACAACATCGGCGTAGAAGTAGATTTCCGGAAATCGTTCTCCTTCATTCATAGCAAATCAAAATTCCTTTCGAATCTGTTCATCAACGGAAACGTTTCGGTGATGAATTCAGAAGTTGATATCGACCGCAATGAGGTATATCAGGTAATTGGCGGCACAAACACAACCTATGATACGAGCAAACAGGACATCAGAAAGCGCTCGTTGCAGGGACTATCGAGGTATGCCATCAATGCAGGGCTACTGTACCAGGGTGCAAGATGGGGCTGGAATGTTTCATACAACCGGTTCGACAGGAGATTGATTTTTGCAGGCGCCGAAACCTTTCTCGATATATACGAAAGTCCGCGTGACGTACTTGACTTCCAGGTTTTCCTGAGGGTGATGAAAAATAAGTTGGAGATGAAAGTGAACGTCAGCGATATGCTAAACGATCCTTACCTGCAGTACAATAATAGCACAGCAGGGCGCGGTCCCGTTGAAGGGAACAAGGATCCGAAAGGCGATGATTACAGCAAGGATTTTGATTTCATCTATTACCGTGGCATTCGCGGAGTGAATATTTCGTTCTCGATGAATTACAAGTTTTGACATCGATATGAATTCGAAAGAAAATTGACTTGACTATACCGTGTATCTAACTATTAATTATTACAAAAAAAGAAAATGAAAAAAGCATTGTTGTTTGCGGCTACTACTTCATTGTTGTTTGCTGCATGTAAGAAAGACCTGAAGGAGCCTCAGGCAGATCTTCAGGGGCTGAATGCAGGAGTGCAGGCGGTTATCCCGGTCTCCGGGGTGATCAACACTAGCACCACCTGGACTGCAGGAAACGTTTACCAGCTGAATGGGAAAGTGTATGTGTCTGGTGGCGCTACGCTAACAATTCAGCCGGGTGCGAGAGTCGAGGGGTTGTATAATGCAACGCCTGAGAATGCATCCGCACTCGTAATTACTAAAACAGGCAGAATCGTTGCAAAAGGTCAGCAGAGCAACCCGATTATCTTCACTTCAAGTCTTGACGGCTTGCCAGGTGGAAGAACTACAAGGCTTCCTGGCGACTGGGGTGGATTGGTGATCCTCGGTGATGCTCCAACTAACAAACCTGCAACTCAATTTATCGAGGGAATTAATCCGGCCACTGTTCCAGCTGGTGTCGACGTTACTTATGGCGGAAGCAATATCAACCACGACGGTGGTATCATTTCATTCGCAAGAATCGAGTTCGCCGGTGCAGCAATTGCTCCCAACAACGAACTTAACAGTTTGACATTAGGTGGCGTAGGTAAGAAAACGGGCTTGCGTTACATCATGTGTTCGAACGGCGCAGACGATGCGTTTGAATTTTTCGGCGGAAACGTACAACCTAAATACCTCGTTGCGAATTCGCAGAACGATGATGCATTTGACTTTGATTTCGGATACACTGGAGACATCCAGTTCGGAATTTCAGTTCGCAATCCGGCTCTTGCTTATAACGATGCAAACGGCATCGAGTGCGATAACGATGCAGCGTCTTCAACTGCTGCACCGATAACTCGCCCGATCCTTTCTAACTTTACAATCGTTGGCAAAGCAGACGCTGCACTGGCAGGTACCCTCAACGGCGCAAGATGGAGAAGAGGAACAGACCTCCGCTTCCGTAATTCTATCGTTATGGGTTACAATACCGGAACTTCGTTCGAGAATACGAACCCAACCAACGCAGCTGCCTTCTATCGCAGCAACGCTACTCATGGATTTACCACGGTTGCAAACTTTGTAGGTACTTCAGTAGCACCGATCGGTCTTGGAAACCTCACAGCAACCGGCACACCGGTTCCTGCTGATTGGGTGAACAACCCGGCTCCGGCTGCACACAGTGGTTACAAGAGCAGTGCACTTGTTTACAAAGCAGGTGGCGCTCTCGATCCAAGCGGTGGTCTTCAGCCAAACTTCAACAACCTGACAACAAACTTTCTTCAGGTTCCTTATGTTGGAGCGCTCGGACCAGGCTCGCCAATTCGTAACGCTTCGAACCAGATCATTGTCCCCAACAACTGGATCGCAGGCAGCGCCGGTGCATGGGTAGATTTCGATCCTTCTTAGTTTCAATTCAACGGTATAGTATAAGTGAATATCCGTATCAGGAGCACCACTCCTGATACGGTTTTTACAAAAATCATGAAGAAGTTTTTACATATCACCGCATTCAATGTTCTACTGCTACTCTTTGCGCTCGCATGTAAAAAAGGAGATCGCATTGAAGTAGAACGAAACATGCGTTTCAGGCTCGATGCCTTTTTCCCTGATACTTCAGTATTTCAATCTGTGTTTTTGAATGATACCGTTCTGGCAAATCGGGCCTCGGTCAATTCAGGAAGTTCCGTAACGCTTGCCAACGTTGTTGGAGGGATGACAAGACTTGATAGTGCAAGACTTAAGGTTACGATTGTCAAAAAAAGCTTTCCTAATATCGAATTCGACAGTGTAATATATCTCAGTAACCTAAATGATTTTCTGCTTTTCCAACTTGATCCTCTTCAAAAGCCCATCTTCATTAATAAAAGGATCGAGAATGCAAGCCGACTGCGTCCGGGAGGCGACAGCGTTGCAATCCGCTTCTTCTTCGCCAGTCGAAACGGACTCATTAACCCCAATATCTCAGGCAGACCACAGATCGATACTTTAAACGTCCGGCTGTTCACACTCGAAACCGCCGCGAACGGAACTTATTCAGCGAAATCATATACAACGTTTACTGGCATAGTAAAAAATCAGCTGAGCGAATACTTCGTCGTCGAAGGAAAGAAGATATATGCGATGGAGTTTCTTGATGCACGCGCAAGACTTACATCGGCTGCACAACGAAGCATACAAAAAATAGCGATAGATGAAACCGATGGCTTCGTCAGAGGAAACCTGGAACTGACGGGATCTCCGGAAGGAAAATTCCAAACGTTTTTGATCCGAAAAGCCGGCAACAACGATTTTCCCATCAATGCCGGGGCATTCTTTGGCGATTTCTTATTCAGTCTCGATTGACCCACCCTAACCCGTACATACGCAAACACAAAAATGCCTTTATGAATCCGATTAATTTTGCAGTAGTTGGCTGCGGTCACATTGGAAGCAGACATGCCGAAATGATTCTCCGCAATCCGGAAGCATCACTTCGGGCAATTGTAGACATTCGCCCCGCTGATCAATTGAAATTCCAATGCACTGATGTTCCTGTCTTCAGGTCCATCGACGAACTAGTTGATTCAGGTACACGAGTCGATGTTGTAGTTATCGCAACGCCGAATGCGTTTCACTTTCCGCAGGCGATGAAGTGCCTCGATGCAGGTTTTCACGTCGTCATCGAGAAACCTATGACCCTACGGAGATCAGACGCGGAAGCGCTTTTGTTCAAAGCACTTTCAGTAAACCGGCTGGTGTTTTCGGTTATGCAAAACCGTTACTCCCCTCCTTCGGTTTGGCTCAAGAATATTATTGAAAATGGCGTCCTTGGTAGTATCTACATGGTACAATTGTCCTGCTTCTGGAACCGTGATGAGCGGTACTATCACCCCGATAGCTGGCACGGTTCAAAGACCCTTGACGGTGGAACACTATTTACCCAGTTTTCTCACTTTATAGATATTATGTATTGGTTGTTTGGTGATATCGAAAACATCAACTCCAATATTGCCTGCTTCAATCATCATGAACTGACAGACTTTGAGGACAGCGGATCGATTGTGTTCGATTTCGTTAATGGTGGCATGGGCTCATTGAACTTCACAACTTCAGTTTGGAACTGCAACCTGGAAAGCAGCATGACGGTTATCGGAGAAAACGGCAGCATCAAGGTCGGCGGGCAGTATATGAATCATGTCGAATACTGCCATATTCGCGATTATACCATGCCAGTGTTGGCACCAACGAACCCCGCCAACGACTATGGCATATATAAAGGATCAGCCTCCAATCACCATTATGTGATACAAAACGTAGTAAATGTTTTGAAAGGAAGAGAACCCATTCACACCAATGCTCTTGAAGGGCTTAAGGTTGTCGACATGATTGAAAGGATGTATGCAAGTGCCCGGCCGGGCATCTCGAATACCGATAAGGTGAACCGGAAGAACGAATTCAATTACACGCGGTACGTGGTGTCCCGTGATATTCAAACCAAAGCTGAAGTTAACCAGGGTAAACGTTCCTATGTCCCATAAATAGAACGTTCTCAACTGAGTTCTACCGCGGGTTTGATGCTCTTCTTATCTGGATTTATTGGAAATCGTGAGTAGCTTCCCTACCGGCAAGTCTTTAACCAATCTTCCGATCGTTGCACGATCGATACGATCCGTTGCGTTTAGAATAATTAGGAAACGGTTGCCGATGCCCGCCACGATCCGCGTTGTTTTTGACTCCGGATAAACTGTCGATATAATTACCAAACTGTCTGAAAAATGTTCCTGCCGCCAGACTTCCTTTTGATTTACAACACCGGCGTTACGCTTGTACATCGACATAAGTCCTTCGAATACATCACGCGACAATTCGTAGTCGACAATTTCAAAGATCAGAGATCGATTTGGATTGGCTGACTGGTATTCCTGTCGAAGATGAGACTGGATGCCACCACTCGTGCGCCTTGCATACGATTCTCCACTTGATTTGCCGGAAACTTTGTAACCGGAAAAAGTTGGATTTATGCTGTCAAGCTGGTTCAGCGTGAGCATGGTGGAGTCGGTCACAACGTCCCTTCGTGCAGAATCGGTTACATCGAACTTACCCACTGAATCATTTTTCACAATTGGAGCGTCAGCGCTTTCACCACAGGCAGCAAATGCTACTGCAACGTAGAGAAGAAAATGATAACAGGGTCGGAACTTCTTTCCTTTCATGCGGCGAAATTGCCGATCAGAAATTAACCATGCATTATATCTCAATTAAATTATGCGCGTCCGGCGAGCTTGAGATAATTCCAGACTATCACCAGTATACAAACGGCAAACAGGTAAAACGGAAAAAACCTGTGGGCCTGTTTCCAGGTGGTGACGCCAATAGCAGCAAACATTAATAGCAAGGGAACAACCGGCATATGAAACCGTTCCGAAATCGCAAAACCCGAATTTGCAAGCACGAGTAAGTAACCTGCCAGGAAGTTCACGAATAAACTGCTTTGCCTCCAATCGTGCCGCAAACAATATATCAGGCCCGCGATCGTAAAAATCGCATAGCAGTTTCTGATGAGGTTTGCGCCGATAAACATCCACAGCATATCCTGTTGAGCGACGTAAACGAATGAAGGGAATGGCGCAATAAGGATAATCGACAAGAACAAAGGAGCTCCGGCCAACAGGGCCAATTTATTACCCCCATCTCTCTCGGCCCTGAATTGCAGGTTCTCCTGTTGACTCGTACCAGCTTTCTCAATGTATTGCGACAACTCGACTCCTATTTCAGAATTGAAACCGGCATATACAAAGCCCGCGGCTATCAGCACCAAAGCCCCGATGTCTGCAATTTTTGATTGTTTCCCACGCCGGTATAGCAATAGAAATCCAACCACTGCGGCCAGGGCAATGCCGGCAAGAACCGTTCGAAACATGAACAACAGCAATACCGCCACCAATGCGAGCAGAACATTGATAACAAGGCGACGTGGCTCCAGTACAATTTTTTGAGCGATGAAGAGGAATGCCGTTACCAGGAATACAAGCAATGTCTCTTTCAGGTGCGTGCCTGAGTACAATAGAAAGTTCGGCAAAAGCATTGCTGACAACCCCGCAATGAGTGCGCTGTTTCGGTTGTGTAACTTTTCGGTGGCCTTGTAGATAAAGACGACGCTGAGCGCTCCGAACACTGATGTAATGCATCGGGAAACAAGTATCGAAGGGCCGAAGAGATAATACAAGATCCCGAGGTAAATATTGAAACCCCTGTCCGAAAATCCCATATGGGAGAGATAGGTATTGAATTGAAAGTTTCCGGCATTCAAATGCCTGGCAACAACAATCGCTGTCTCATGATAAAATTTAGAGTCGACGGCATTAAATTCAAACGGTTCTCCGGTAGTGCCGGAATAGAAGTAATACAACACAAATACCGAGGTGATCCGTAACAGGACAGAAGCAAGAAAAAGCAATCTTGTAATACGGGATGACGACCAATTGCGACACAACCGGATGAAAAAATTTAGAAGCGAGAAAAACAGGATCGGCACAATCACTCCAAACGCTATCAGCTTCCAATCGACCAGCCGGTCTGCAAACAGAAGACACACGATTGCCACGGTAACAATCAGCGCGATTGAAACCTGCCACACGAAACTCTTGGTCCAATAGCCGGGAGGTTGGGAATATTCAGAAGAAAGGTCCGGTCTCATGACTTGGTGGTAAAGTATTCACCTTTGTACAGCTGCTTCTCATAGAGTTCCTGCAACGGAATATCATTCAATACGATCATGGGGTTTTTAAACTCCTTTCTGCGAAGGGCTTCCTGTAGATACACTACGTTAGAGCGACGCGTAAATCCGTATCGCAGCACAAACACGTTGACATCCGCGAACTTCTCAAGTTGAAGTGCATCTGAGAACAACCGGTACGGCGGCGTATTCATCACAATAAAATCGTATTCCGACTTGAGATAGCGGAACAGTTCATCCAGCATTTTACCCTGAAGTTCAAAAGCGTCGTTGCCGGCCTTGCTTGCGGGAAGCAGATACAGATCGCTAAAGTCGGGATGCTGAATGATGATTTTTGAGAGATCTGTTTCATTGCCCCTGATCAGATCATTAATGGTACCGTGTCCAGTGGTATCGATGATCGAATGAAGGCGGGGGTTTCGAAGGTCGAGGTCCATCATCAGCGTCTTGTAGCCGTTGCTTGCAAAACTCATTGCAAGGTTCAAACTCGTGAATGACTTTCCCTCCGAAGCAGTTGACGATGTGACAAGAATTGAACGACATTCATTTCCCGGGTATGTTTTTACAATAGTGGCACGCAGGCGTCGAAATTGTTCGAGAGCAACATTTGGTGATGGAGAAGAAAAGACATTGTAGTTGAACTTCGATATGTGGCCGATCTCCGCAAGGGGAACTCCGTCAAACGAAGAGATCAGGCGATTCCGATCACTGACTGTATTGTTCCACCCACGACGAATATTTATTATAAACGTGGGAACAATCAAAGAAAGAAGCAGCGCAGACAAAACAACTACCAGTTTGTTAGGCTTTACAGGAGTAGCCGAACTGTAAGGCGCATCAATCACCCTCATCTTCGAAAAAACAGACGCATTCGTAATAGACGCTTCTTCCCGTTTCTGCAGGAGAAACGTATAAATGTTTTCGCGAATCGATTTCTCACGGATGATTTCCAAAAGATTTCGTTCATTGGCAGGCACAAGACTGATATCGGATAGAATCGCAGATTTCTCGGAACTCAACTGCCTGATCGTTCCTTTCAAATTTGATTTCTGTAGACCGATGTTCTCGATGATTGCTTTTCTGAGATTGGCGATCTGGCTTTTCTTCCCTTCCAGAAGCGGATTGCCTTCGCCAACGGTTTTCATCATCGTTTCCTTTTCCATTTCAAGGGTGCTGAGCCTGTTGATCATGCCGATCAATACCGGGTCCGTAGACTCCGTCTGAGGCGGCGCAAGCCCGCCGGAAGCAGTCGTGACGTATGTTTCAAGACCTGTCAATATGTTTAGCTGGATCTGCGCTGCGGATATTTTGGTGTCTGTACTTTCAACCTGACCAAGCAACAATCTGGAATCATTTGTAATATCTGTGATCCCATTGGTTCTCTTATAAGCTTCCGCCTGTTGTTCAAAGGAAGATAGCTGACGCGAAATGAACGCGAGGCGTTCGTCAATGATTCGGGTGATGCTGTCCGCCTGCAGCTTTTTCTCGTCGTTATTGGAAGCGGCGTATTCATTGATAATCTCCTGCAAGATCAGTCGCCCTTTGCCTGTGGAAGGATGAAGCATTCGCAGATTCAGGATGCTTGAATTTTTAGAAGGCGCCGTAACAGTAAGATCCGACTTCAGCTTTTGCGTAGTTGAAGAAAGCGTTTCAACTTTAACGAGAACCTTCGATTGATTGGCTGAAAAGTTTCGACTCGGTCTTACAACGAAAGACAGTCCCCCAAAATTCACGGTATCGCCATACCTGTGCGGGACGGCATCACCCTCAAGCGTGTAATTCAACTCACCCGTTGTGCGGATCGAAAGCTGCGCAGAAACTTGCGGCGCTTCAATCAGATCAACTATAACAGGCTGACGGAAATGGTATGGAGTATTTCGCAAACTGCCTGTCTCATTAAAGTATGCAATATTGAGTTGAAGCTTCTGCACAACCTTGCGGATAATATTCTCCGACTTTACAATTTCCGCCTCGTTGTCTACAATTTTTTGCTCATCGAGAAAATCCAGTTCTTTGATGGTTGTACTGGTGCCTTCCCCCTTCTTTTCGTCTTTGATAACCAGCCTGGCCTGTATTTCATAAAGCGGAGTTTTCCACCACAGATACAGCACTGCAAACCCGATGAATAACGCAGCCGTCAGCAGATATATCCATGCATGTTTAAAATATTTCGACAATATCGAACGTAGATTCAGTTCGTCGTTTTTGATGTCGTAGTCGGAATAACTCATCGGCTGTGTGAGGAATATAATTACAGACAGCGTTCGCCGACTGTAAACGATCCATCCGCAAAAGTTCAATAAGAATCGGATGCAAATGGCAGCAGATGTATTATGTTATCGTTATCTCATCAACCTGGAATGTTTGATGTGCCACTTTTTTGGAAGGCAGTGAACCTATTATTTTCGACGCAACCATGCTCCAATCGTAACTGTGCTGCACTTTTGCCTTGCCATTCAAGGCAATGGATTTAGCGATTCCGGGATTATCGAATAAGAAACACAATTTATTGCTCAACTCACTCTTCTCCGGTTCCACTACAAAGCCGGTTGTGCCATTATCAATCAACTCAGTTAAACCACCTCGCGACGAAACAATGACCGGCTTACACATGCCCATGGCTTCGAGAACAGAAAGAGACACGCCCCCTTCTGCCTGCGTGATATGCAAATAGAAATCCGAGAGCGCCAACAAAGGATAAGGATTTTCGACATCACCGGTCAGCACCACAGACTCGTTCAATCCAAGCTTATGAACATATTTAATGATGGACTCACTGTATTTTCCATGCTTCGTGATCACTAATTTGATACGGTATCTTTTCACAAGTTCTTTCAGAACATCGAGCACCAGCAACAATCCCGCAAATTTCGCGGGATGGCCGGTCATGGCCTGTGTAAGAATCACTATTTCATTTCCGGTGAGCTGTAACCGTTCGCGACAAACTTGCAAGTCGTCAACCGTATACTCCAGCTGTTCCGGCAACCCTGCGTGAATGACAACAGTATTGCGCACGAAAAGCCTTTCCTGGTTTTCGAAATAGTACTTCAGCGCCCCTGACACATAAACAAGACTGTTACAACGGCGAAGCAACATCCGGAAGAAGATGTTCGCGGCAGGCTGAAACTTTTTCTCCGGCCAACTGTGGATGATGTGTATGATCTCAACCCTGGCAAATAGCCGGTACATGACTGCCGGCACAAGACAAAACCAACTGTTGTTTGTAATGACTATGGCAGGCCGCTGTCGACAGAGGAGATTCAGAGTACGAAATGCAAACGTCAATTTACCCGACCGGAGCATATGCTGATTTTCATCTTCACCCTGCCGCGCGATCACCTCGACAGACGGGTACAAGGCGATAAGTGCACGATACAAATTGACAACATAGGTTTTGATACCGCCACCCGCGCTCTTTTTCCAATAATTGGAGATGATCACAATTCCACCGGCCTTCCGTTTCATGATATTCTTTAAAATTACTCAACGCCATAACCTGCCGGTTCGAGGATTTAATTCTTAATGGTAACATAAACTGCGATCGTAATAACATCAACAAATTTTCAAGTGCTTGCGACTTCAAAGTTTGCTGTGAGCTGCATATTATTCATACGTCGCATATTGTTGTGTGTTCTTGCGCTTGCGCTCGCAAATGCAGCAATTGGTCAAAGTGCCCGATACATAAGCCCCGAAGAATTCGGGGCCGTCGGGACGGGGCAGGATGAAACGCAGCAGATTTTGCGTGCATTCTCTTATGCGAAGCAACATCGCTTGCCTGTTCGTCTCAACGGAGGCAAGACGTATGTGTTCTCGCCCCGGCAGACCGTTGATATAACGGGCATTCCTGCTATCGAGGGAGATGGCACTTTCGACGTGTCGAACACTGGAAAGAACGCAGGCAACCCGGGCATGCTTGCCATTTTTCAGATAACGGGGAAGAAGAAACTCCTGGCGCAGAATGTACGTGGCATCGAACAAGGCAAGCACGAACTCACTATAACTTCCAATCTTCCCTTGCAACCCGGAGATACTTTGTTTTGCACAAGCAGTGAACCTCTGGACAATCGAAGGCGACCATACTATTGCAAGGGCCAGTCTGCAATTGTTCGGTCATACGACCTTCGCAGAGGTGTTCTTGTGGTAGATAAGCCGTTCTTTTATAACATTCGCAGCGCGTATCTATGGAAATGCGATTATCAGCCTTCAATAAGGATCGGACAGAATGTTGGCTTCGTCACCTCCCCGATGAATTTCATAACCTGCTTCCGTTTTTATTATGCAAGGGCTTATGTCTCTGGCAACTTCAAAAATTTTAGTTTAACCGCTATCATGTTCAAGTCTTCGTTTGGAGAGGTGAAGAAGATGACTGCCGAACTTCCGATAGATTCAAATAATGGTTACAGCCATTGTATTGAAGTTGGAGACATGTCGGATGTAAACATCATCGATTGCCGGCTATCGGGAGGCCGGCATGTAATTTCCGGAATTGGGGGCGGGTTGTGGAAACAAGACGAGTCCGGTGGAAAGGGCAATGCAGGATATCCTTCGCGACTTACAGTTGACGGTGGTGAATATCGCGGCACCAAATCGCTTTCTTCAAACGGCATCACGGCCGATATTGCCACCGTCGACTCACATGGAGTTATACAGGAAATGTGTATCAGGAACTGTACCATTTACGGGGGAATCAATCTTGGGGCCAACCTTGTTACAGTGGACAATTGTAAGATTTTCACTGATGGAAAGAATGCCTTCAACATAGGTTCGGACGTAGAACCCGGCAGCGACTGGGGCCACTTTACAATTCGTAATTCGGTGGTGACCGACAATGATAGCGTATTGTTACCAGCAGTGTACGGGAAGGCAGATGTTGATCATGTTGTTTTCGATAATGTGCAGTTCGAAAAGTTCAAGGACCCAACTGTTTTGTTTGATCTTAAGAACTTCTCTCCGAAAAACATGCTGATCAACAATGTTCGGTCAAAGGGATATGGGGGCCGGAACTCGGTGATCATTAGCAAGCGGTCCAGGCTACGAATCAACCGTTCCACTATTGATATTTCGAATATCCGTAAAGTCGACTAACCCTCGTAGTGATGTGAATTTAATAGCTCGCCATTCGTCCCAAGATTACGGTCAAGCAACATTTGCGGTACAGTTACAATGACCTTGGTACAGAAGTAGATTGTTTCCGTCGTATCAAGACCGTAACGCCTGATATCTTCACTTTTGAAAGAGTCAACGAATCGATCTTGTTTCACCGTAAATCCGGCAAGTTCAAGCCGTGTGGGATAATCTCTTCCATAGATTCTTTTGTGGTCCATATGGCCATAATGACGAAGGCGATCTTCGTTTGATGTGATTGCAGGATCTTCGAACGTATCCGCGCGGTTGTGGTCTATCGGCGCCTGGTGGATCGCCCATCCTCCGGGCTTCAATACACGATGCAATTCGCGCATCGCCTTCAGGTCGTCCGGAACATGCTCGAGAACGTGGCTCGAGATCACGACGTCGAAACTGTTCGCCGCATATTGAATCCTTGTCATATCAACCTTTTCCTTTGCCCGCGGAGAGTTGAGATCAGCAGATACGTAATACAGGTTTTCCATTTCGCCGAACTTCTTATAAAAGCAGTGTTCGGGCGCGAAGTGAAGCATTGCATGCTTTTCGCGAAAAAGATTTGTTCGCTCCTTGAGAAAAAGCCAAAGCAACCGGTGCCGTTTCCCGGACCCGCAAGACGGACAAGCGTGACCACCGACGAAACGCGAAAATGTTTTTTCGCAAATCGGACATTCGACCGATGAGCCTTTATATCGCACCGCCCTTAGTTTGTAGTAAAGAGCCAGTAGGTCTTCGTAAACGCTTCCGGGGATCAATCGCTTGATCGAATACCAGTATTTCGATTTAGTAAGCATACTTGTAATTCGCAAATATTGTTCAATAACGCTTTCGTGAAATTAATTTTCGATTAACCCTTTTCAGATTTAAAAGAGAGATAATACGCATATGATGCGAGCGGTGATAGGTTTACAAAAACTACGGCATGCTGACGAGACAAAGAGGAAACACCAGCAAGGTTACAGTGAACGAAAGCAGATTCAGCGATATACCCGGAGCGTATTCAAAGTCGGTACTGAAACTTCTGAACAACTATTTTTCAGGTGAGTCGAAGACGCTGTTCATGCATGACTTTGATGCAGCCTTGCAAAATGCAGAAAATCGATACAAACAAATCGGCGTTCTAAAGAAATTGAATTCGCAGCGCGATATAGATTCATTCCTCGAATCAATCAATTCCAGACTTAGCCCGGATGGACTTTTCTTCGGATTTGCCGAACTCAATGGAAAGATGCGCAACGAAATTCATCGGCAAAGTCCGCGCCTGGTGCGGTCGGCGGCTTATTTCGTTCATTGCGCGTATCACCGGGTTCTTCCGAAATTAAACGGATGGACAAGGGAAGCATATAACAAATGGAACAGCAGCCGATATCATTACTGCATTTCAAAAGCGGAATTGTTGGGCCGAGTAATCAAATCAGGTTTTGAGATCGAAGAGATCATAGATGATTCAACCATTCTTTTCTTCATTGCGCGAAAAAAGAGACTGCCTGATCACCGGAAGCCATCGACAGGGGTTCTCTTTAGAATGCGCAGGATAGGAAGAGACGGGAGAACAATCAATGTATACAAATTGAGAACGATGCATCCCTACTCGGAATACCTTCAGCATTACCTGATGCAGACGAATGGCTTGGAAGAAGGTGGAAAATTTCGTGACGACTTTCGGGTAACAAGTTGGGGACGCATTCTTCGTAAATACTGGATCGACGAGCTGCCGATGCTTTTGAATGTAATCAAGGGCGATCTAAAGTTGATCGGCGTACGTCCATTGTCGCATCAATACTTCAAAATGTATCCCGGCGAAATTCAGCGATTGAGGACCACCCAAAAGCCCGGATTGATTCCTCCGTTTTACGCCGACATGCCAAAAACATTTTCCGAGATCGTTGAATCGGAAAAGAGATACTTACTGTTGCATGCAGAACGACCGCTGGCAACCGACCTAAAGTATTTTGTAAGAATTGTTCGGAACATGATGTCGCGCAGAGCACGAAGCAAATAGTGGGTTACAAACCGCTGTACTCAATCACCTTTGTTTACCGCGAATCCGCCAAAGTCACCAAGCGATTGATCAGTGGCAATCGGTTCCACAGAAACGAGTTGAATATTTGACTTGTAAATTCCTTTTTGCGAACCGGCAATCCCAAATGTCGAGTAATAAAAATCACTCCCATTTTTGTCCCACATCGGCCTGAAACCTTTCAAAGTGCCAACCGGCCGAAGATTTTCACCATCCGTGTTCATGACATGGATAACTCCATCGAGACTCAACAGCAAGCGCGATCCGTCAGGAGACACATTCGGAGTGGCACCTGCCACGTCTCTTCCTCTCAGCGTCTTGATCAGCCTTGGTTCCTTCGTGTTGACGTTGACTGCATAGATTCGTATGTCCTTCACCGTTGTAATGTTGGGATCCGCTTGCGAGAAATACAACACACTATCGCCTGGACCAAAAGATCCGGCATATGCCTCTGTGCTGATCGTTTGACCCTGTTGCAGAACTTCAAAGCTGGTGAGCCTTCGAACTCTGTCACCGCAAGGACACATCGTATACAATTCAATCACTTTACGGTTGCTGCGCGGGATCTCAAGACTAAATACGACGTATTCATCGTCTGACGAGGACGCAAGCTGATAGAACCTTCGCGATTGCGTATCATTGTCGATGTAGATCGATTCGAGATCATTTCCATTCGGCTTGATCCTGTACACCCCATTGGTGCCTTTGTCTGAAGAGTTTCGGATAAAATAGATTGATCGGTTGTCGGGCGACCAGGTTGGATTATTGATATGAGTTCCCAGGTCCACCGACAGTACCTCGGTAAGAGAACTCTTGTCAGCAGCAATGTACCATAGGCTCGACATGCCACCTTTTTCAACAGAGAACGCGAGCGCCTTTTTCACCTGGTCGTCGTCACTTTTCCTTTTCCTGCATCCCACGGCAATAAGGCTTAAAAACGCAACGAGCACCACAACATGTTTACGTAACATACGAACTGATTATTTACGATAATGCAACCGGAATTCTCAGGATTGGAAGAAAAATGAATAAAGCAGGAGGCAAAATTAGACTGACCAATTTCGCGCTGTATTAAATTATTGTAACTGTTTTGAGGTGTTGCCCGCTCTTTTCTTTTTGTCCAATCGCAATGCAACAAAAAGATCATCGAGCGCGATACGGTTAAAAAGCATTGAAAGCATGCAGTATGATACCAGGGCAACTGCACAGGACACAGCAAGTAATGCTAACGGCGACCATGTATCCGCCTCCGTGCGAATCGCATAAATGATAAACGCCATACCAATGCTGCTTACCAGACTTGGTAATAAATTGCGAAGCATTTGTATCAAAGGCAAGTGTATAAGCCTTACGGCCAGCCACCACCCGGGGAGCCAAAGAAACACAAGGTAGGCGCTTACGTATGAGAGCGCCACGCCTTCCAGGCCCCATTGCATACCTATTACTATCGCGGTAACAATTACAGAAGTGTGATAGATCGACCAGCGAAACATGATGTCGGTGCGGCCGAGTGCCTTGTAAATCCAGGTTGTTGTGTAGCCGATGCTATCGAGCATGCAATAGATACAAAAGATGCGGAGGATGTTCGCAACTTCCAGCCAGGCAGAGCCAAGCAGAAGAAAGATAATATCGTGCGCCATCACGAAAACAAAAGAAACGACCGGAAATATAACGAAGGCAGTGAGTCGAGTAGCTTTCAGATAAGTAGTTCGAACTGCGTTTATATCGTGCTGCAGTTTAGCCAGAATAGGAAACATGACCCTGCCCAGCACAGTGTTGCAGAGATTGATGGGTTGCGCCATCAAAACAAATGCTCTCGAATATATCCCAACTGCGGCGGCACCCAGCATCCGCCCAATCAGCAACGTGTCCACGCTACGCGCAACGTATCCAAGCAAATCATTGCCCATCAGATTCAGTCCGAATCCTTTCAGTTCGTTGAAAATCCTTCTATCAAATTGAAAAGAGGGTTTCCACGGTGAAGTGATCCATAATACAATCGAAGACACAAACGATATCGTGGCAAATTGAACGACCAATGCCCAAACCCCGAAACCACGGGTAGCGAGAACCAGAGCTATTGCCCCACCAGTAATGACGGAAACGATTTCAATAAAAAAGAGTCGCTTGAACTGAAGTGACTTTTGAAGAAGAGCATCCTGCACGATATTCAGAGCCCCAATGAAACTTATGCATCCGAAAACACGAACGATAGGAACCAGATCTGGGTTGCCATAGAAAGCGGCAAGTGGTTCTGCCGCAAACAACAGAATGATCAGGATGGTAAAACCCGACGCAGCATTGAACCAAAAAACAGTATTCAGGTGCCGGGTATCAAAATCTTTTTTGAATATCAAAGCCTGCCCGAGACCAAAATTTCGGAGGATGTCGGCAAGTGTAATAAATGCAGCAACCATCGCAATGAGTCCAAACTCCTTTGGCCCAAGTATGCGGGCTAAAAAGATTTGAAACAATATTTGAATGGTCTGCCGGCTGAATTTCGCGGCGATGCTCCAACTGACACTTGTGATGGTACGAGATGTTTTCAAAATGATGAACTGCCAGATTCCTGGCGCCGAAAATATTTTGAAGCGGTCAACATCGGCAATTATCTTTTGATTACCTGTTTACAAACCGCGTTTGTTAACCTGTACATAATATTATGCGGGGTTATGATCGTTTGATGTTTCGCAAATATGAAATTTCGCAGTGTCAATGTTACCGGGCTATTAACTCTGAATTAACGATGGTGTGAACGTGTACGCGAAACATTAATACCGTTCATATTTGTTGTCATTAAATCCTTGAATGTATACCCCCCTACGTTGGGAAAAATATTTGCGATCTGACTATTTCAGACCGTATGACAAAAAACTTGATCGCAGTCAGGCTTCCCACCTGCTTTCCAGAACCACCATCGGTTCTTCCGCCGACTCGTTTCATCGATATGTTAACAAGGATGCTGCTTTGGTCGTACATGAATTGCTGTCTGCTGAACCTGCTGTTGCGACACCACCACTGAAAAACTATTCTGCACTGAATGCCCCCATCCCCGACCATAAGATTTCGAACGGAGAAACATGGGTTCATGATTTTAATGCAGACGCTGAGATCAATGCCCGACGGAAGAAGTCGCTCGAGCCATGGATGATCCAGGCACTGCTTGCAAACGGATCGGGAATTCGTTCAAAGCTGATGATGTTCTGGATTGATTTTTTTGATATCGATACGAACAAGATTCCTTCTGCAAACAGGGTTTACAGGTACTACGATATTCTATTGACGAGATCAATAGATGGGTATGCCGACCTTCTAATGGAATTGATCACCGAAAATGTTTTTCAGCAATTCTTCAAAAAGATCAAACCGGCAAGCTCTTCGCTAAGCGCATTTACCACACAAATGGTACTTGAGCGTTACATTTTCGGAAGCGGCTACCGAAGCAACGTAAGCAAAGAAAAGGAGAAGAAGTTCAATCGGTTTTTGAATGAGTGGAGCTCGATTTGCGATAGCCTGGCATTAAGCTTCGAAAAAGCCGAAGGCAAAGAAAATGTGATCTATACCAATGAATATAAAGAGCTCTTCTTTAACAAGCTGGTCGTGCGGCAATATCTGCAGGAACTAAGGTTGTTGTTGTTGAGTCTGTTGAAAAATGAAAATGCCGCCGCCTTTTTGTTTCAAAAGATTTATCGATTCTTTGTATCGCCTGCAGGAACCGACGAAACGAGTGATTGCATGAGGGCTGCAAAAGAATTGCTGATGAACACTAAGTATGACATCCGTACACTGTTGTTTGGACTGTTTACGAGCGATGAGTTCTTTCAACGCCGGCACCACCGAAGCATCCCAAAAACCAACGAAGAATTCGTGCTTGGCATAGTTGCAGATCTTGATCTTCTGAAACTGGTGGGAGAAACGATGCCACCATCAACCGATATGTTCGAGTGGATTTCTGATCGCATCCGGCTGTTGAATCTTCAGACTCCCTCACTCCGATCCGTAAACGGTCGGCAATCGTTCACTACCCCGGTCACAGATTCTGTTGAGATTATTTCCAGCCTGTTATCGGCAGAACTCAAAATCAACGGAATTCCTGTGCATCTTACTTCCTCTCGTTTGGAAGAAAGACTGACA
>JAESFU010000237.1_pt1 | contig 58120 bp, 55 predicted proteins | sample 9269461 | NCBI WGS metagenome assembly JAESFU01 (sample SAMN14502556, study PRJNA617107) | algae metagenome | isolation source: Stenomitos rutilans HA7619-LM2 and co-occurring heterotrophs from cave walls | place: USA: Waikapalae cave, Hawaii | collected 2009-07-28
AAGACATCGTTCGACTTGCATGTGTTAAGCAGACCGCCAGCGTTCATCCTGAGCCAGGATCAAACTCTCCATGTTGTTGAATGAAGAGCCTTAAGGCTCAAATTAAAGCAAACTCATTAGCTAAAGACTACCTAAAACTAATGCCCTTACCTTCGTTATCTCATCCTTAGGAACAAATCCCTAAGAAACACTTTCTTTCTCAACGATTAAGTGCTATTCTGGCTTCCAAACTATTTAATTCTCTAGGTTCGGGCGGCTTCAAGAACGTCGCTCGCGCTTCACTCCCTCTCGACCGCTTAGCCAATATAACGGGAATGATGATGAGGTGTCAAGCGGTTGAAGAAAAAAAGTTTTGAAAACGGATAAGAGGCTTACTGTGTGGGGCTCACAGGTACTTTAAAGTAGGTTGGCGTGTAAGCATGTACGTGAGCGCACGCTATGGGAAGAAGATTTCTTGCTAGCCAAAAGGTAAGGGCAGAGACCAGGCGTAACAGTAGAGACGAAATTCGGGTAGTACCAACGCTGTGATACCGATTATTAGTGCCTGCCATCTTAATTGCAGTTCAACTGTATAGAGGGCAAAGCTGACGAATGGAAATTTGAGAAGCTCAGGAAGTAACCTAACAGTGAAGGCAAGGGTAAAAAGTTGGGGTAACTGAGAGAAGAGACTTCCGCAGTTCTGTTTGTAACAGGAGACAGTGATCGTGGCACAGCAAAAAGTGATCGCTGAACTGAAGATACAGGCAATCAGTGCGTAAGGTATGATCTTTTGGTCACGCATGGTAGGAAATTCTTCAGACCAACAACTGGGTTTGCTGTAGCTTGGCAGGTAGATAATAGTTGAGTACGTTTTGTACCATCTAGGGTCTGACCAGTGGAAACTTCTATAGGTGTTTTGCCACCCTTTCTAGTGTTAGATCAACTGCTGCAAGGTTGGTTACTGGAAGATATTGGGCGGGGCGATCGCTCGACCTCTCCCCTGTTTATTAATCAAGCGCCCACCGATAGAGCGGAGTGGGTTGCGAAAGAAGCTGGCGTGGTTGCTGGACTCCCGATCGCCGCTAGAGTCTTCAAGCTTTTGAATGAGCAAATCCGCTTTGATGCGAAGGTGGCTGAGGGAGAAGTGGTAGAGAAGGGGCAAACGATCGCGCTAGTCGAAGGTGCTTTGGATGCGTTGCTCACAGGGGAACGGGTGGCGCTGAATCTAGCGATGCGACTGAGTGGGATCGCAACTTTGACGCATCAATATGTAGAGCGGATTGAGGATTTGCCAGCGCAGTTAGTTGATACGCGCAAGACAACGCCGGGGTTGCGGGTATTGGAGAAGTATGCAACCCAGGTAGGCGGAGCGATGAACCATCGGATGGGATTGGATGATGGTGTGATGCTTAAGGACAATCACATTGCTGCGGCTGGAGGAATTGGGTCGGCAATTGCCCTTGTTCGTCAAGCGGTGCCGTACCCACTCACGATCGAAGTGGAAACAGAGAGTCTAGAACAGGTTAATGAAGCCCTACAGCATAGAGCAGACATTATCATGCTCGACAATATGTCCCTGGAAATGATGAAGGAAGCGGTGCAAATCATCCGAGAGGCAAGCGATCGCGTCAAAATTGAGGCGTCTGGTAATGTCACGCTAGAAACGATTCGGTCTGTTGCGGAGACGGGGGTGGACTATATTTCGAGCAGTGCGCCTATCACGCGATCGACGTGGCTAGATATCAGTATGCGAGTAACAGGTTCTCATTAGACGAGCGGCTTACAGTCCATTTGGAAGCCCTGATGGACTGCCTTTAATGCTGGTGACGATTCTGCCCCAGCCTGCTTCACCACCTTGATCCCAGAAAATACGCTGCATCGTGTCGTAGCTGTAGGGATCAAACGCGCCACCAATGCCGATATCGTAATTGTCGCTTGCACCGTGACGGGTTCCATAGGGATCATGGACGAGCCAGACTTTATTGATAGGATCATGTCCAACAATGATGCAGATGTGCCCGGAATACTTGTAAGCAAAGCCAGCGATGACTGGAATACCTGCTTTGAGGGACAGCAAAACATCTTTTGCAGAAAGAGTGTAGCTGAAATAGGATTCAATCCCTAATTCTTTTAGCGCTTTTGTTTGAGCGTCGTGGTCAGTTGTGTCGCCATACTTTGCCACAACTCTCATATAGACCGACTCCGGTTCTGAAAATCGTTGTTCTTTGGCTTTATTTGTCAAATCACCCTTGAGCAAATAGTTTGCCAGCATCGTGTTGCTAGTGGTATTGCATTGCCGCCAATCGTACCAAACTTGCCCATCTCTAACAATTTGTTCGTTTCCTAACTGGCTGGCATAGGCGACATTTAATTTGATGCTTTGGGGTACATCGTCACTTTCAATTTGAATGTGCGGTTCGTAGGCGTAGACGGTCTGTAGCTTTGTGACACCATCTTTAGCCGTTAAGGGAGAGGCTGGTTTGAGAAAAACGTGCTGGTTGCGATCGGGTGCCACTTCAGTCGCTAAAAAACTGCTGCCTTTTGTCACGAAAAGCTTTTCAGCATCTGCTAAATCGGCTGCGCCTAAAACTCGTTTTTTGAGAAAGGTGTCAGCTTTGATAATTACTTTTGGCATAATAATAGACCTTCGATAGACTCGTTCAGTTGTAACAATTAACCACTCAAAAACTGCCGTTTCTTTAGCGCGTGAATTTGAACGTACAGCACTTGCAGTTGATTAAAGGCTGGCTTGAAGCGATGCAACACTCTTGCAGTGCTCAGGTAAAGTGCGATTACTCTTTTAGAGAAGCACGATGAAGCTCGCACATATCTCTATAACGTATCAGGAAGTGCCTTTTAATCGTTGCGAACAGCTTAAAGTTTAATTGCTTGACGCATCCACTCAGGGTTAGCTGATAGAAACCGCTGCTTTAACGTTCCCTGGTTTTCGTGCTGAGCAACAATGAAGGTTTAGACTTTCTGAGCGTGCGTGGTCGTACCAATACCAGCTCATGCTCTTACAAGGACAAACGGGAAAGTGATTGGCGAAAAATGCGATTGGACAATGCGATCGAGTGTACAAGCAGAGTACGCTGAGGGAAGATTGCCATGTTTGGCGCTTAGATTCTGTTTTCTTCTCTATGAATTTTACGATCGCTCAATTGAAAGACCGCTTCGAGCAAGCGTTGACTGCTGCCTTTGGTGCTGACTATGGATCGGTTGATCCCCTTCTTGTGCCCGCTAGCAATCCCAAATTTGGTGATTATCAGGCGAATGTGTCACTGTCGCTGGCGAAACCGTTAGGTAAAGCACCGCGCGCGATTGCGGAGCAGGTTGTGCAGCAGCTTGATGTGGCTGATCTATGTGAAACGCCAACGGTTGCAGGACCCGGGTTTATTAACCTGACGCTGAAAACGAGCTATTTAGAAGCGCAGATCAAAGCGATTCAGTCTGATCCGCGGTTGGGAGTGGCACCGATCGACCAACCACAGCGCGTGATTGTGGATTATCCCAGTCCCAACATTGCGAAAGAGATGCATGTTGGGCATTTGCGCCCAGCCATCATTGGAGACTGTCTTGCTAGCATTCTAAAGTTTATCGGGCATGATGTTTTACGCATTAGTCACGTAGGCGACTGGGGAACCCCCTTTGGGATGCTGATTGCTTATCTACGCGAAGCTTATCCTGAAGCGTTGACAGCAAATGAGTCTCTCGATTTGGGCGATCTGTCCACGTTTTATCGGCAGGCGAAACAGCGGTTTGATGCGGATGAAGAGTTTCGTGAAGCGGCGCGGTTGTCTGTCGTACAGCTTCAGGCTGGCGATGCGGAAACGTTGCGTGCCTGGAAAATTGTGTGTGAACTATCCAGCCGTTCCTACCGCGTCATCTATGATCTGATGAGCATTGCTCACGTCCTTGAGCGGGGGGAGTCGTTTTACAATCCTCTATTGGAAAGCGTGGTTGAAGATCTGAAGGCAACGGAACTATTGGTGGAGGATGACGGCGCACAATGCGTGTTTCTGGAAGGGTTTACCAATAAGCAAGGTAAGCCACTACCGCTAATTGTGCAAAAGTCGGATGGTGGCTACAACTATGCAACAACGGATTTAGCTGCCATTCGCTATCGGGTGAAAGAGGACAAAGTACAACGGGTGATCTACCCAGTTGGGATGGAGCAAACCAATCATTTTGCTCAAATTTTCCAGGTTGGGCGACGGGCAGGCTGGATTACAGAGACAGTGGAATTCATTCACGCGCCATTTGGTCTAGTGCTGGGCGAAGACAACAAAAAATTGAAGACGCGATCGGGTGAAGCGGTTCGGCTTCAGGATTTGCTGGATGAAGCGATCGCTCATGCCCGTGCTGACCTTGAAGCGCGACTGAAGGAAGAAGGTCGTCAAGAAACGGAGGAATTTATTGCCCATGTTTCTCAGGTGATCGGGATTAGTGCGATCAAATACGCTGACCTAAGCCAAAATCGTATGAGCAACTACGTTTTCAGCTATGACAAAATGCTGTCATTACAGGGCAACACAGCGGTCTACATGCTTTATGCGTATGTCCGCCCTCAAGGGATTAGCCGTAAAGGTCAGATCGATTTTGAGCAGTTGGGAGCTAATGCTGCGATCGTGCTGCAAGATGAATCGGAGCTAACGCTGGCAAAACACATACTGCAATTGGATGAAATTCTGGCACAGATTGATCAGGATTTACTACCAAATCGCCTTTGTCAGTATCTCTTCGAGTTAAGCCAGAAGTTCAATCGGTTCTATGAGCAGTGTCCAATTTTGGATGCAGAGGAACCATTGCGAACCTCACGGCTGATTCTGGCTGACTTAACAGCACGGACATTGAAACTGGGACTTTCTCTCCTGGGCATTCCAGTGTTGGAACGAATGTAAAGATGAGGAAGTCGGGAGTCGGGAGTCGGGAAAGAAAGCTAAAAGAAGGCAAACGATCAAAGACAGCATCAAGTCAGATAACGGAGACGATCGATGACTGACCAATCACATAGCCAACCCGATCGCTCACTTGAGCAAACAGTTGCGGAACACAGCCGCGCCATTGCTCAGATTGATGCCATTCTCTTAGTGATCGCGAGACAGCAGCAGGTGAATGCACAGCAAATTGCTGCCAATGCGGAAGGAATCGCTGAGTTAAAAGCCATTCTGCGCGATCGCTTTAGCAACGAGCAAGCGCCGTAAAGCCATACATCGTTCTTATTGTAAGAGGCTATAGTGATGAACAGCGCGAGCGCCCTTCACTTTAGCGTTGATTCAAACGGTTAGGAGAGAAAGGTTGGATCGGTTTCGCCGTTGAGTTTCTTAGCCCGCCGTTAGGGCTGTTAGGAACCAGGAAACTACCAGAAGCATTAATCGCTCTACCATTCGTTGTGATGCGGCTGCCATCTGGGTAGTAATAGGTGTTGGAACCGTTTGCACCTGGAACGGTAACGCTGGGATTAACAACCGTTCCCGTAGGGGTCACGATCGCGCCGCCCTGATAAATCCGTGTGCCGGATGGGTAATTGAGCAAATTGCCACTGTTACTGGAACTAGCACGGCTGGGAGACATTTGGGCGCTCACCGCTTCTGTCGTAGCGATCCCAACCAGCAAACCAACGAAACTACGCAAAATCAGAGCTTTCATTGCGGAATCCTGTTGAACCACGTTGATCTTAGATCAAACGCCGCATCTACGTCTGTTTATCCAAAGTCAGGGTTACAACCAATCCGCATTCATCGTTTGACGTAGGCGAAAAAACTATGACTGATACATCGTCGCTGAATAAGTACACAACGACTGTAAGCAAGCCCGATTCGTATCCAAACTACTTTCAACTTCAACGTCAGCTTCGATCGCTCATTGACCACTACCTTTCTACCGAACATCTCTACGATCGCCTGCAAGAATTACCCATTCAATTTGCCAATCCACAACCCCGCCCCTGGCAGTCCATCAATTGGCATGCGATCGAGCGTCAGCAAATTGTGGGCATTGATCCTGATGTCTTTTTGGCAATTCTTGTTGGGGCGATCGAGACTGAAGCTCCCATTCGGCAATACACCCAGACCAGTCGGCAATACTTGGAAGCCCTGCATCCTCAGCTTGCACGCTTTGTAGGAGGCACGATCGCGGCGGACGGGTCACTGCTAGAACCTGGTTTGTGGGAGAAAGAAGAACGCCAGCATACTCCAGCACTGCTCAAAATCTATGCTCAGCTTACAGGTGAGAAAATTACTCCCACTCCCCACGAAGCGCGATCGTACCAGCCATCTGGCGATCCCCGCATAGCGCTCTATCGTCACGGATTGCATCGCATTGCCACTGAATATGGCGCAACCTGTCTCTATCTTTGGCTGATGGCACATACGACTGGAGCGTTACAGGCTGTACTGAAAGAACTGACGCGGGACGAAATCAACCATATGACAAAATTCTGGGGATTTGGTCTGTGGGCGTACCCTGAAACGTCGCCACTGCAACTTTGTCGCACTCTGCTACAAACAACTAAAAAGCCATCCTACAGCCGCGATCGCAGCAGTCTCATTGGCACCTTACAGCGCATGACAGGCGTTCTCCACTGGCAAGATTGGATGTGGACAAACCGCGCCACCTTCGCCTACACATGCACTCGAATCTTGCAACGCTTGTGGAGTTGGAGCAACAGTCTAACACCGGAGTATTTGGAAGGGCTGTTTGGGGAGAGGTTTTGAGGTTTGAGTTGAGCAGAATTGTGGCATTTATGGCTTTAGAGCTTTGAGTAAGGGAAGTCCGTAACGTCGAATAGCAGTTAAGCGGCTCAGTGCACAAGTAATAAAAGCCTTTTGAGGATTCTTATGGAACGTTCAAAATTATAGTGATTGGGAGATATTGATAGAGCATAAAATCTACAACTCTTTTTAGAGTCTGGGGAAAGAATGAAGGTAGAAAACGTTCCAGAAGATTTATTCAGTCCTGTTTACTTCCGTGCTAAAGAAACACAGCGACCCAACGGCATCATCAAAGACTCTCTAGCAGTCAAAATTGTAGAGCAGATGTCACCTAATTGCTTGGTTGTAGATGATTGGGCGATTCAGTTTGGTATTGCAATACATACATTGATTGTCGATGATATTGTTAAACAGTTTTTACAGCAACATCCCAATGCAGCCATCGTCATACTTGGAGGTGGACTTGCTACTCGACCACTTTTAATGGATAACAATCGGGCTGAGTGGTTTTGCGTTGATGCTCCATACGTTGAACTATTTTGGAGTCAACTGGTCGGAGAATCGCAACGTAATCACTTCATTGCTTCGGTCGTTACAGATTTAAGCTGGATGAATCAAATTTCTGAGGCAGGGCGAGCAGTATTGTTTGTAGCCGAAGGGATATTCCTATATCTGACAGAAGCTGAGGTTAAGCAAGTCATTTTTTCGCTACAACAGAGATTTCCAAATTCAGAAATTGTAATAGAAGTCATTGGTAAATTTATTTTAAAGAGCACTCAATTTTTTCGCTCTAAAGCCGTTCCTGGTGGTCGATTTCAGTGGGGAATTAATGATTGTAGCGAGATGGAAACCTGGAGTTCAGGGATTAAGCTCATCAAAGAGTATTTCTGTTATGACTACTACAAGGAGCGACAAGGAATTATGAGATTTCTTCCGTATTTAGTCGGTGGAAAACAGAAACTACTGAAGGTTGCCCATTTTCGTCTTTTCAAATAAGCAATTTATTCTAAAACGAGTAATAGTTAAGTCGTCGATGTCGTGTGCTGAATCGCTATATGACAATCCTGCTGAAGTAGAACAAACTAAACTGTTGTTGAAGTATAAGCGTCATCTGCGTCCGATGGGCAGGAACGTTAACAGCTATTGGCTATTTGGGTCAGCCTCGATCGCCCCTCGCCATCGATAGGTGCGGAGGTTGATGCGTCCTTGAGTGTTGAACTCGATACCTTCGGCTTCGAGGAGCGATCGCTGTAAATAATCGCTGCCATACCGCACAGGTGACTCAGAAATCTCGCCCTTCGCATTAATCACGCGATGCCAGGGAATATCTGCCTCTGGCGCAACCCGAAACAGTGCGTAGCCCACCAATCGCGCTCGTCCTGGCAAATTGGCGAGTTCTGCAATCTGTCCATAGGTCGCCACTTGACCGTAAGGAATTTGCTGCACGATCGTATAGATTGCTTCGTAGGAAGACATGGAGAAGAAAGGCTAAAGGCTAAAAGAAAGGCTAAAGGCTAAAGGATGAAGGCTAAAAATTTTATCCTTTATACTTTAGCCTTCATACTTCTCTCTTCCTCCTTGCCGTCGCCAGAAGATCGCCACTCGCTCTTCCCACTGCTGCCAGTAGTGCGCGATCGTGTCTAAATCGAACCAGAAGACTTCGGCGGGACGATCGGGAATGGCGATCGCCAGCAGCGCATGATGCAAATTCAAGTCATAGTCGTGATAGGTATGCTGGACAGCACCCCAGTAAGCAACCACTTGTAGAGGGTAATCGTTCAGACGCTCTAAGGATTGTTTGGGGCGATCGGCGGTTTTCCATTCGCACAGGCACGCAATGCCGTCATAGCTGGCGATACAATCGACTTTTCCGGCATAGCCAAGGTCATGATGAAAGACGGTGCCTTCGACGAGCCGCACCTCATCCACCGCTAAAATCACGGGTTTGATGCTTTCCCAATACGGTTTAATGCCATCAGGACAGGACACAACTTCCCCTTGCAGATAACGCTGTACCTGTTTATGTGTCCCAGTGCCACGCCGACTTGCTGTACCGCTGATACGAGCCGCTTCCTCAGTACCCACCCGTTCTTTCCAATGAGCTAGGGCATCTCGCTTCTGTTGCGATCGCGTGGCGTTGAGAATTGTGCTGACGCTGGGCAAGCGATCGCCGCGATCGTTCACATAATACTGTCTACCGTTCTGCCGCTCTTGCTTAGCACTGAGCACCGGAAGTTTCTGAGAATCAGACATAGCGTTGCAAGAATGGCGTTAAGTTGACCTGTCTGGATTGTAGTCCTTCTGTACTGTTTCACCAAACGCCACTAGCCGCAGTAACACAGGGCGAACGGCTAGAAAAAGCAGCAACCGTTGGCAACTAAAACATAAATCGCAGTTATTTAATTGACTTTTTTCATAATCTATTCTTAATCTACTGTTCACCGATAGATTTACCGTCTATTATCTTGAAACATCAATACGGCTGACCTCGAACGCTAGTACAGCTTGATGACCAGGTTGAGTATTTTTGCAACATGTTGCCGATTCATCGCGTCTCGGCGGTTGTTTGGCGAAGTATTAGCGCGATCGCCGGAAGGCAGAATGTCCAAAGGAGTGACTGTGAAGAACGTAAGACAAGTCAGTGAGAAGTTGACCGTAACCGGACAAGTACAACCAGACCAACTTAAACAAGCAATTCAGGAAGGGTTTAAGTCGGTTCTTAACCTACGATCGCCCGACGAGCTAGGTTTCGCAAAAGATGAACAGCAGCTTGTAGAGGCGTTAGGGCTGCATTACGTGCATATGCCGTTGAAGTTAGAAGCGATCGACGAAGACTTGATCACTGCAATTCTCAACCAGTTGGAACATATTCCTAAACCCGCGATCGTGCATTGTGCGGCTGGGTTTCGCTCAGCCTCGATCGCTATTTTGAGTATTGCCATTCAGGAAGGGTTAACCTCAGAGCAAACCCTGGCAAAAGCGCGACAGCTTGGGTTTGATTTTTTCGACTACGCGTGCATTAATCCTCAGTTAAAGCAACGCTTTATGCAGTACGTGAACAGCCACGCTCAAACAGCTGCGATCGCGAACTAGTGAATGAGGACTCAGTATTGCATCACGCCTTAAATCCACTGCCTTACGCATGATTAGCCGCCGAGACGCATGCGCAACAGAGCCAGGTTTTGGCGTTCTTTGCGTCTCTACGATGATCTTCAATGTTTGTTTAATTCTAGTTCCCAAGATTCCCGCTTTCTGATCGAGTTCATGGATTCATTCCACTCCCTACTCCCCATTCCCCATTCCCCATTCCCCATTCCCCATTTCCTAACGATGGTTTTGTACACCTACTTGCTGGCACATCTCAAGCAGTGGACAAGTCGAACAACGGGGTAAATCTCCAGTGCAGATGTGTTTGCCAAACGGCACTAAACGTTCATTAATTTCGATCCAGTAGCGCTGAGGCAACTTCGCTTCCAGGGCTTTCAATGTTTTTTCGGGGTTGCGCGTTTGCACGTAGCCCCAGCGGTTTGTAACGCGATGCACGTGGATGTCTACGCTGATAGATGGCTGCTTGCAAGCAATACCTAGCGTTAGATTGGCACACTTGGGGCCAACACCTGCAAACGAGACGAGCGTGTCAAAGTCGCATGGAAGTTCGTCACCATAGGTATCGACAATGTGACGAGCGATCGTCCAAATTTGGGATGCCTTCGGCTCATGAAAAGTGGAATCACAAATCAGATCTTCAATCTCTTCTGTGGTGAGGCGCACCATTGCGGCTGGTGTGCGGGCACGATCGAATAGCTTGATGGCAACCGGAAGTGACGTTTCATCCCGTGTGCGAATGGAGATGATACAGGCAATCAACTGCTCAAACGGAGACGTGTAGCCCAGTTCTGCCAGCGCAAACATCGCCGCTTTCGGAAACGGTCGCACTGCTTCTCGGAGCCAGATCATTGCCTGATCAATATCAAAGAGTTGCTGATTCAAACGGCTAAAAACGAAGGGTTACACTTTTTATCCTTCATCCTTTCGCCTTTAGACTTCCTTCAACAGGTAGAATATCTACGACCAACCTAACGAAACCACTATGTCTCAGGCAGCGATCGGCATTATTGGCGGCAGCGGACTCTACAAAATGGAGGCGCTGAAAGAGGTGGAAGAAGTGACGATCGACACGCCTTTTGGCAAACCGTCTGATGCCATCATTCTGGGGACGATCGACGGTACACGGGTGGCATTTCTGGCGCGGCATGGCAGAAATCACCATCTCACGCCCTCAGAACTGCCGTTTCGCGCCAATATTTACGCGATGAAAAGCCTGGGTGTGCAGTATTTGATCTCTGCATCAGCCGTTGGCTCGCTCAAGCAAGAAGCCAAGCCATTAGACATGGTAGTTCCGGATCAGTTTATCGATCGGACTAAAAACCGGATCTCCACCTTCTTTGGGGATGGCATTGTGGCCCATATTGCCTTTGGCGATCCCGTTTGTCACAACCTGGCAACTGTTCTAGCCGATGCGGTCGCTAGCCTTAATCTCACCGATGTCGCCCTCCATCGCGGTGGCACCTACGTTTGCATGGAAGGCCCCGCCTTTTCGACCAAAGCCGAATCCAACCTGTATCGCAGTTGGGGCGCAACCATTATTGGTATGACCAACCTGCCAGAAGCAAAGCTGGCAAGAGAAGCCGAAATCGCCTACGCCACGTTAGCGCTCGTCACTGATTACGACTGCTGGCATCCAGACCATGACAGTGTTACAGTCGATCTGGTCATCGCCAACCTTCAGCGGAATGCCGTCAACGCTCAAAAAGTGATTCAAGAAACGGTGCGCCGTCTGACTGAGAATCCACCCACATCAGAAGCCCATTCTGCCCTCAAGTACGCCATCCTCACACCATTGGATAAAGTTGCGGACGCAACAAAAGCAAAGCTCAGTTTGCTGCTTCAAAAGTACTTGTAACGGCAGACGTAGCGTTTCGCAAGCGGCAAGTTGGCAGGAGTCAGGAGTCAGAATTTTGCTTGACCGATTCTCCTGTGGCAGTATGCATGTTGTTCAGGGTACACCGTAGGCTCAAACGCACTGATGGACAGGGGTTTCCCTTCTGTCTCCTGCCCTCTGCCTTTGCGATAACGAGTTGGTTCACAATTCCCCCAACTCAATCACATTGCCATCAGGGTCTTGGGTAAACAGTGCCGCACGACCAGACGCACTCATTTGAGTGGGGCAGTTGTTGCTGACAAGTTGTTCTTTCGCCGCTTCTAAATTGGCAACCGAGAACGCGAGATGTCGGTTACGTCCCCATTTTTCGGTGTTGTATAACTCGTTAGCTAACGGGTCAGCGGTCATCAGATGAATCTGAAAGCCAGCAACTTCATACCACGCACCGGGGAAGCGGAGGGCGCGATCGACTTTCTCTAACCCCAGCACTGTGCCATAAAAATGCTCCGATCGCTCCAGGTCTGAAACCAACAGTGCAGCGTGAAGGCAGCGAGTAATGTTCATAGGCTTGCTCAACAGGAGGGCATCTTCAGGATACCGGAACTCATCATGGCAACGCTTCTAGCTGCCTATAATCTCCATAACACAGTCTGCAATGCGTTTAGCCGCTCCAGGTGCACCCATACGACGACGACCGTTTTCGGCGATCGTTTGCAGCGCATCAGGATTTTGCAGCAGGGATTGAATCACAGCGGCGACGCGATCGGGTTCCTTGACCAACAGGACGGACGCACCCAGCAACCGGGTTTGCGCTTCGGCAAAACGAGGCGTAAACTGCGGGCCTTTGCCGGGAATGATGATTGCAGGTTTACCCAATCCCACAAACTGCTCTGTTGCGGTGCCAGCCATTGCGATCGCCACATCCGCTCGATGCAAACACTCCGCAAACCGCCGCTGCGCCAACACTAACGTCGCTTTGCGATTGCCCAACCCAACTGTATACATCTCTTCTGTCACCTGCTGCCAGCGATACGCCATCAATGCTTGGTGAAGCACGTCTACTTCCAGACCAGGTGCGATCGCCGCTAAAAACGTCAACGGTCGAGGCATCCGAGCAATCATCCCATTCACCGCTTGCAGGATCGTATCCCAGTTGGCATAGGCTTCCGGTGGGCGCGAACCGGGAAGAAGGGCGATCGTGAGGGATGAGGGATGAGGGATGAGGGATGAGTTGCTTGTTTCATCTTTCATCCCTCTACTTTGATCCCTCCAATCCAGCCCATCCATCATCGGGTTTCCCATGTCAAACGCTGGAATGTCACGTCGCTTGAGGCTCATTGCGGTAATTGTGTCTCTAGGAAACACCGCTTTACAGTGGGGATGGCACATCAACCAGCGTTCCCACGGATGATAGATACAGCCTGTCCAGCGTTCGAGGCGATCGTCCCACCAGGAGTCACGCGGCAACCAGCCACACTCATCGCGCAGATAGTATTCTGACTTTGCCGTACCCACAAACGCGTAAGGAAGCCCACTGAGACGGGCGAAGAGGAGGGGGACGATATCGCCAACTGCGAGGATGAGGGGGTGTGTGGGGTGTGGGGTGTGGGGTGTGGGGGTAGCGGCTTCTTGTGCCCAGGCTTTGATGGCGCGAAGTTGAGCGAGGGTGAGTTGGAGTAAGCCGCCCCGGATGTCACGCGCAAGTTGTCGCCCGTCCTGGTAAATGAAGCCACCAGACGGCATGGTTTTGACAGAACCGATGCGAGGAATGCCGTTGTCGATATAGGCATGACCTTCACCCACGATCGGTAACGCTGCCAGTGCTGGTGGGTTTGGCTGTTGCTGAAGTTCGCGCAAGATGCGGAGGGCGATCGCATCTTCACCATGACCATTGCTAAGACAGAGTACACGCATGAGAAGCTGAAGACTGAGGACTGATGGCTAGAATAGGGCAGATAGACGACCAACGGATGGATTAGTGCCCATCATGATTAATGACTTATTGAGCCACTTGAAGTCTCCATAGGGGCTTGGTCGCAAAGCTATTGATTAGCACTTAGAGAGGTGATGCACGGTAGACACACCCTGTTAGTTGAAAAAATAGCGCAAGTATAATTTTGAACAAGCCTAGTTTAGGCAGGGTTAGATTCTTTTTAGTGTCAACAATAAAACTTTAGGAGTCAAACGCTATGAAGAGTGGTGATGCAGTTGCTGCTGGTGCTGCTGGAGTTGCTGGTGCTGCTACAGGTGTCGTAACAGCTTCTAGGTCTATGGAGGCGCAATCGCCGCTGCAAATGCCGCTGGTATATACGGAGCCGCAGCTACAAGTTCTGCTTTAGCAACTTTAGGTGGCGGTGCTCTTGCTGCTAGCAGTGCTGGTATGGCTGGTGGGGTTACAGTTCTCGCTGTATCTGCCGCCCTACCTGCTGTTGCTGTAGGTGCAGTCGGGTTTGGTATTTACAAACTATTGCAGCCGAAGCCCAAAAACAAGATCTCACAGCCGAAACTCAAAAGCCTGAAGATGTAGAACCGGAACCTGAAATCACAAAGCCTGAAGATGTAGAACCAAAGCCTGAAGATGTAGAACTAAAACTTGAAGATGCGGAGACTGTAGCCGAAACTCAAAAGCCTGAAGATGTAGAACCGGAGCCTTGAGATAGTTAAAGTGATTAGCTACAAAAGTGAAGTAGGGGACAGTAACTTAAAAAGGAGTTGTTCTGCTACCTCTCCGATTTTTAAAGCGATAAGCTACTTGCATAAAAATATTGCTTATGGAGTTAATTCGCGACTACCAGACGTTGCTTCCGCCTTGGTTACCGCCAGCGTGCCGATTTCAGCCAACGTGTTCGCAGTATGCGCTGGAAGCGGTCGATCGCTGTGGTACGTCACACGGCAGGTGGTTACTTGTTTGGTGCTTTTGTCGCGATCGTCCGTTGCATTCTAGTGGCTAATCTTCAGTTAACAATCGCTCCAGCAGGCTTGGTGCAACCCAAAAGCCAACCTCCCTCAACTGTGCAAAGGTTGTCTCTAAATCCAGTAAGTTGCTTCTGGCAGCACTTTTTACAATACCTAGAAGTCCAATCACAGTTAATCCTCGTTCTCGTGCCATTTGTCTTGCGGCTTTGTCGTCCAAAATTACCAAATCAGCTTTCAACTGCTCGGCAAGTAAAATTGCCTCTCGCTCACCGGGATCGAGCAGCTTCAATGCATCACTCTGAGGCAGCACAGCAACCTGTATCTGTAGCCAATTTGGAGGAACAGCAAGCCAATCTTTCACAACAGACGGTGTTTTAGGCGCGCTCAGTTCTTTTGCAACCGCTTGAGGAATGATGACAACTCCGTATAAAGCTTGGAGTACATCAATCTGGTTAATTAACCGCAAGTAGCAGAGCGGTGACGTATCAGAAACGACGATCACTGTGCTCTAAACGCTTTGAGAGTTTGCAGATCGCGGTCTAGTTCAGCTTCGTCGTAGTTCAGGTAAACCCCCATCTGCCTCAAAAAAGCGTGCGTTTCAAGGCGAGAAGGTAGTTGCAGTATCTGGCGCACTTCAGCAGTACTCACTTTTCCACAGCGGTAAGCATCCGCAATAATTACCTCCAGGAGCCGTCGGGAAAGAGTCCCCCCTCCTAGATCTAGTCGCTGGGCAACGTCATCTGGAATGTCAATTGTGACCTGCATAGAGCAATTTTCATCAGGTTTACGCTTGAATCTATCGTAGGCGATCGCAACTCAACAAGGCAGTCATGCAAACAGACCAGCGGTAGTCGGTTACTCTTCACCGCGATAAACTGGCAGTATGAAACTCTTATTGATAGGACTAATTCGCGGCTACAGGATGTTTCTTTCGCCGTGGTTGCCACCAGCGTGTCGGTTTCAACCAACGTGTTCGCAGTACGCGCTGGAAGCCGTCGATCGCTTTGGTGTTTTGCAAGGCAGTTGGTTAGCCACACGACGCATTTGTCGTTGTCATCCGTTCCACCCTGGCGGTTATGATCCTGTACCGTCAAAGGTTCAATCCGAGCATTTGGAAGGGGACAAGCCGTAACTAATGAAGCCCTATCAATCCACTGCGATCGTCGAGTGTGGTGAGCCGCTGCTGCCCATTCCTGACGCTTTCTTTGCGTTGGTATCGCCTCATCCGTATGAAAGTCTGTGCGCGCCCTATGGCAACAAGTCGCCTTTTTACTTACGTGAAGGGGTTATTAAAGGTTTGATAGAAGCTCAAGCGCTTTTGCAGAAGGAGCGTTCGGGCTGGCGGATTCAGGTCTTTGATGCCTATCGCCCGATCGCCGTCCAGCAATTTATGGTGAACTATACGCTGCAAGAAGTTGCCCTGGCAAAAGGTTTGCAGGTCGAGCATCTCACTGAATCGCAGCGCGAAACGCTTTTGCAACTGGTCTACGAGTTTTGGGCAGCGCCAAGCCATGATCCAGCTACGCCGCCGCCTCACAGTACGGGTGGTGCAGTGGATATCACGCTCGTTAATGGGAACGGTCAGACGATCCGCATGGGTTCGCCTATTGATGAAATGTCGCCGCGATCCTACCCAGATCACTTTGCTGTTAGTGATGATCCGAGCAGTCGCCTCTACCATCACCACCGACAACTGCTGCGATCGATTATGCTTGCCGCTGGTTTTCAACAACATCCCAACGAATGGTGGCATTTTTGCTTAGGAGATCAAATGTGGGCATGGCTGACGAAGCAAGTGGCGCGGTATGGAGCGGTGGTGGAGGGGTAAAGATAAAGGGCAAAAGGTAAAAGGCTGAAGGTAGAAGGCTGAAGGCTAAAACGCCGACTGCTAGACGCTTAAAGCAACTTAAAGCTCTTACCCTACACCCCATACCCTATACTCACTCCCCCACCCCCTCTATCGATACCCTGCGGCTTGCAGCGAAAACAGTTGGGCATACCGTCCGTTCAATCGCACCAGTGCCTCGTGAGTGCCATGCTCAACGATTTTGCCTTCCTGAAGTACCATAATTTGGTCTGCCATCCGCACGGTAGAGAAGCGGTGGGAAATGAGGATCGCCATCTGGGTCTGTGTCATCGCGCGAAAGTGGTCGAAAATGCGGACTTCGGCTTCGGCATCCATCGCGGATGTGGGTTCGTCCAGCACCAGAATATCGGCCTTCGATCGCATAAACGCGCGCGAAAGGGCGATCTTTTGCCACTGTCCGCCTGATAGCTCACGACCACTTTTGAACCAGCGTCCAAGCTGCGTGTGGTAGCTCTCTGGCAAGGTTTCAATGAAGGGTTGGGCAGTGCCTTTGTAAGCGGCATCGTGCCAGCGGGCTTCATCCTCCAGATAAGCAACATCCCCTGCGCCAATGTTTTCGCCAACTGTAAATTGGTAGCGCACGAAGTTCTGAAAAATCACGCCGATGCGTTGCTGGAGTGCATCTCGATCCCACTCGCGCAGGTCTAACCCATCCAAAAGAATGCGTCCACTGTCGGGTGTATACAGCCGGGTCAGTAGCTTGATCAGCGTCGTTTTGCCAGAACCGTTTTCACCCACGATCGCCAGTTTTTCGCCCGGTTTCAAATGCAGCGAGATGTTTTGCAGCGCAGGCTGAGTGCTACCGGGATAGCCAAAGCTGACGTACTCAAAACGCAGCCCGTCACCGGGTAACAGTCCTTGTGTAGCCTGCCCGATGGATCTGGGAATAGGCTGTTCCAGGTATTCGTAGAGATTTGAAAGGTACAGACTGTCTTCGTACATGCCCCCGATCGCACTCAGCACGGAAGCAAACGTCGCCTGCCCTTGCCGAAACACCACCAGATACATCGTCAGGTCGCCAAGAGAAATGGTGCCTGCGATCGCTTCCAGCACAATCCACACATAGGCTGTATAGAAGGCAAGGGTACTCAAGAGTCCCAAAAAGTAGCTCCACAGCCCGCGCCGAATGGTCAAGTCTCGGTCTTCACCATAGAGCTGACGGAAGATGGCACGGTAGCGGCGCAACAACATGGGACCCAGTTGATACAGCTTGACCTCCATCGCCGCTGTATCGTTCGACAACAGCCATTCCAGGTAGTTCTGCTGCCGCGTTTCGGGAGCACGCCAGCGGAAGAGGCGAAACGCTTCTCCAGCAAAGCGCGTCTCGGCAATAAAGGCAGGAATCGCAGCCACCATCAGCACCAGCACCGCCCACGCCGAAAAGTGCAGCAGTAAACCACCATAGGCCAGCAGCGAAAGGGTGTCTTGTACTAAGCCAAACGTGCGATTGACCAGACTCAGTGGGCGACTGGAGGCTTCTCGCCGTGCCCGTGCCATTTTGTCGTAAAACTCTGAATCCTCGAAGTGCGAAATATCAAGGGTCAACGCTTTTTCTAAAATCAGCACATTAACCTTGTGCCCCAGCAAAGCGCGTAACAGCGATTGGCACAGCGCCAAGCCTTGCTTACAACCTGCCTGTAGCGCAATCAGCCCTGCTTCAATGCCTAAAAACATCAAGGTGTGCCACCGATCGCTCACCAAGCCCGATCGCGCCGCCTGTACGACCCCATCCACAATCAGCTTGCCCACATAGGCGATCGCCCCCGGCAACAAGCCCGCAATCAAGGTGAGAACGATTAGAGCAATGGTAAGTGCGCGATTGGTTGTCCAAACCAGGGCGATCGCGCGCCCGCAATATTGATACATCGACAACGACTGCCGTAAACTCTGCCAGCGCTGTCTCAGCCGATTTTGTTGAAAATTCCTCATACTACTACGATAGCTTTTGGCAATCAGGGTTAGGGGAAACCGGGCGGCAGAGGAGGCAGGGCAAGCAAGGGAGGCAGGGCAAGCAAGGGAGGCAGGGGAAGGCTGCCTACTGAACGTTAACCACAAAACGCTTGAATACATCGTGCCTTGGCCTTTGGCATCCCAGCAAGAGGACGTGTTCTTTGCAGGACGAGTACAACTCAAAGTTCCCCGCTCCCCCTGCTCCCTCCGCCTTCATCCCTCTCCTCACAACCGCGTCTGCACAATCTGAGCAAACGTCTCACGGTTGTCTTTTAAGCTGCGGGGAGTGCCCTGCGGATAGGTTTGAGTGATCAGCGTTTGTAAGCGTTTGACGCGGTTATCGGGGCTGGGGTGAGTGCTAAAAAAGGCGGCTGGCTGACTGTTCTGACGTGCAGCACTGAGCATTTGCATGAGTTGCACAATGCCCTGGGGATCGTAGCCTGCCTCGGTCATAAAGCGTAAGCCCAGCCGATCGCCCTCCAATTCATCGTCACGTCCATAGCGAAGACTCACTAGCTGATTGATGGCTTGCTTGAGTGCCTCTTCTTGTTGTTCGCTTTTCTCGGTTGCCTTTGCGGCTGCATCAATAGCAGTGCCCAAGATGGGACTGAAGGACTGTTTCGCTAAATGCTCTGCCCCATGACGCGCAACCACGTGCCCTACTTCATGACCTAGCACGGCTGCCAGTTGTGCTTCTGAGGTTAACCGCTTGAGCAGCGCCACGGTTAAAAAAACCTGCCCTCCTGGCAGTGCCACGGCGTTGATGGTTTGAGTATCGTGCAGCAGATGAAACTCAAAGGGATAGGGAGTTTTAGAGGCGGACGATCGCGCAACGACCTGCTGACCAACCTGGCTCACATACTGCTGTAGCAGCGTATCTGGATGAAGGCCACCATACTGAGCCGCCATTTGCCGTTTTGCCCGCCGCCCCAGAAAGATTTCCTGCTGCGCTGAAAGCTGCACGTGTTGATTTTCGCCTGTCAACAGGTTTCCAGAGGTATTGCTGCAATAGGTGATCAACCCAAAGAGCACGATCGCAAGTACAATCCCAAGCCGAACCAGTGACTTCACAGCGCTAGCCTTCAGTGACGCAGATAAAATTAAAGGATAGCGGAGTCTTGTGGTTCGTATGAAACACGGCAGATGAACACAGCAAGAAGAGTGACTTCGTTTACCCCTCACGCTTGAACAGTCTCAAGCTCAGGGTCTAAAGTTTAGAGTCTAACCTTCAAATCAGGTACTTATGAGTACTCCGGTTGTATCAGCGGCATGGCTTTTTGAGCATCTTAACGATCCGCACGTGGCGATCGCCGACTGTCGCTTCTCTCTCATGCAGCCAGCATTGGGACGTGAGCAGTACCAGGCAGGCCACATTCCAGGAGCCGTTTATCTGGACTTGAACCAGGATCTTTCTAATCCTGTTGGTGAACATGGGGGACGGCATCCGTTGCCAGATGTGGCTCAATTATCCAAAAAGCTTTCAGCAATGGGCGTTGACTCAACACCAGAAGCACAAACGCTGGTGGTTGCTTACGACGACTCACGACTCGCGTTTGCGTCGCGGTTATGGTGGCTTTTGCGCTACCTGGGGCACGATCGCGTCACCGTCCTTGATGGTGGTTTCGCGGGCTGGAAGGCCGTAGGATATTCCGTAACGCAAGCTGTTTCCGCCCCAAAAGCCGGAGCCTTTGTGCCGCAATTGCGCTCAGACCTGGTAGTAGGAATTGGCGATGTCAAAACGCGGAAAGCTTCACCTGAAGTCATGCTGGTCGATTCTCGTGAAGCCGAACGGTACCGGGGTGATCACGAACCCATCGACCCGATCGCAGGCCATATCCCCGGAGCTGTTAATTACCCCTGGCAAGGAGTAACGGATGCAGACGGCTATGTGCTTCCAGTCGAGACCCAGCGTCACCGATGGCACGATCTCGAAGCAGCGCACGAACTTCTGGTCTACTGCGGTTCTGGCGTAACGGCCTGTGTGAATTTACTCTCTCTAGAGCTAGCAGACATTCATACGGGCAAACTCTATGCCGGAAGCTGGAGCGACTGGTGTTCGTATGAGGAAGACTAAAGTTCGTATGAGGAAGACTAAAGTTCGTATGAGGAAGACTAGAGGATGAGGGATGAAGGCAGAAGGCTAAAGGCCAAAAGCTGACCGCTGACCGCTTGATTAACTCAAAACTTTTTATCCTTCATACATAACTTCATCCCTTATCCTTTCTCTTTCGAGAGCATATCGATCGCATCCCCTAATGCCGTTGTCAACCCTTTGCGTGTCTGTGCGTGGTTCGCTTGCTCTAGCTTGAGGGCTTGCGCCAGGCGATCGCGTTCCGTCAATGCTTCAAGGAGCTTTTGCTGAAGCGCTGTCACCGTTTGCAGCTTTTCAACTTCGGCTTGAATGGCTGATGCATCAGTCGGGATGCCTTCCTCTAATGGCAACGTTCCCTTAAGCTGCTGGAGTTCTTGCGTCAGGTCAGCGATCGTTTGCCGTGTGCGTGCGGCTTCTTGCCGTCTTTGTTGAGCTTCAGTTTCATACAGCCGCTGCCAATTGGCTGCACTGGTATACGCCTGCTCACGGTCTTGCTGGGCCTCTGCCAACTGCTGCCGCAACGCTTTAATCTCAGTCAACCACTGGCTTACGTCGTGGGTCATCAGCACCGACTCCTTATGCGATGGTAGAGAGTGTAGCGGACTGGCGAGAGAAATTCTATAGCAATGGGGGTGAGGAGAGGGAGAGAAAGTTTTGAGTTTTAAGTTTTGAGTTCATTCAGCCTTTAGCCTTCATCCCTCATCACTTCATCCTTACTCCTCCAACTCGATCGCCCCCAACGCCTCGTATGCCTCCTCAACGAGCGATCGACCGCGTAAAAAGCCAATATTCGCTCCGGGGCAAACCCATTGCAGGGTTTCTGGCTGGAACTGATGCAAAAGCTTTTGCACACTTTTAAGCTGCCTGCGCCAGTGGAAGGTCTTGGGCGTTTTGAGGGGCAGCAGGTTGCCTTGAGGATTGGGCAACAAGTGGCGACCCGAAAACAACACGCCTCCGTAGCCGCTGTAATAAAGACAAGAGGAGCCAGGAGAGTGTCCAGGAGTCCAAAGCCCCTGACTTTGTGGTGTTAAGACCAGGGTTTGTGCAAACGGAGCGACCGTCAACCCTGGGAGCAAGTAGGCTTCCTGTTCTTGCATCACAATCTCACAGCCAAAAGCTTGTTGAATCGCCCTCGCCTGCCCAATGCCGCCACGGTGGGTGAGAAAGAGGATGTGAACGCCTCCCTGGGCTTGTAAAAAGTCCTGGGTGGTGTCATTCCAGGCAGGGCAGTCTACAAGAATGTTGACGGACTCAACGAGCAAATAAGCCGTTCCGCCTAGGGTATCCCGATTGGGTGGAAACGCGAAAATGGCCGCGCGATCGTCCGACTGGTGCAACAGCCGACGCGGTTGTTTAGCCGCAGCAGTGGGCTGGCTTGGCGCTAGTTGAGACGGGCTTGGCAAAGCGGACTGAGGGTAATCTGAAGACACAGGCAAGTAAGGGCGAAGGAAAACGCTTGTGGAACCCGATCGCGCGATCGATCTGACTGAAAAGCCGTTTCGTTGACTTAAATCACAACTGACTCAGAAAGCAGACGCTTTAAGCACTCAGGCCGTTTTAGCATTTAGGCTGCATCCACAGCGGAGTTAGCGTTCAAACCACACGCAGTTCCAAAGCTACAAAGTTCTCAAGCAAACGATGCAGCACATTGACTCCATCGTAGTTCACCTGGGTGAGTATAAAGGCGCTGTAGTACCCTGCATCACTTACCCTTAAAAATCTCAGCGTATCTCAGCCTTTACAGCCTTTGATCAGTGCATCATGTGGCAGAACTCCTTTAGGATGGCTATAGAGCTGTGCATTTCTGTCTGTTCGCTTTTAAACTAGATGAGTTCTGGCGGAGGAGTCTGCTGAATCAAGTTTCTGGATGTCGGTGAAGAAAATTTGAGCGGCACGTAAGCAAGCACAACGGAGATTGTTATGATGCTTTCTTTGTGCCCTACGGTTCACCGTATTCATTTAACCGCTTGGCATTGTTTCAGGTCTTACGTTCTTCCAGCCCAATGAGGCTAGGCACATGAATCCGTTAATCTTGCTGTTTCTGTTGGGGCTAATCACGTACTTTATTGTGCAGCGTGTGGCAAGCGTCACGCGATCGCCCGTTTGGTTGCTCTGGCTAGTGGCGATGGCTCCAGCGATCGTGTCAAGCGGTTGGGTCTTGGCAAAAGGGAAACCCATGCCATCGCAGACCATCCTTATTTTGTCGGGGGTTTGCCTGCTAGTGTACTGGTTTCTCATTCAGCGCAATCGTATTTCACCCCCCCCAGTCAATTCAACCGCAACAGAAGGACAAGAACCACCAGCAGAACTGCCGAAAGAGGCGGTCAGCCTCCCAGCCAGCCCACGACCGATCGACAAGGCAGAAGAAACCAGCCTGCAAAACTGCTTTCCCTGGTCAATTTACTATCTGCAAAACGTCGAATATCGGCCACAAGCCGTGATCTGCCGTGGACAGCTACGCAGCAAGCCAGAGGTCGCCTATCAAACCATTCAGGAGAATGTGGCGGAAGCCTTTGGCGATCGCTTCTACCTGGTGTTTCAGGAGGGTGTCAACCAGAAGCCGTTCTTTGTACTGGTGCCAAACCCACACGCCCAGGCAGCAGCAGATACGGCGGCGCTACCTGATGCCAAGCCACGCAAGGAACCGATCAGTCGCCCCTTTTTGGCGATCGGCTTATTCATTGCCACTTTTTTCACCACCACGCTGGCATGGCTGGATTTAGAAAAAAAAGCAGTCCAGCTTTCACTGACGACATTGGCAACAGGACTGCCCTATGCCTTAGCGCTGATGGCAATTTTGGGCATTCATGAGTTAGGGCATTACCTTACGGCTCGTCGGTACCGCATTAAGGCGACGTTGCCTTACTTCATTCCCGTCATTCCCATTCCGCTGTTTCCCTTTGGCACGTTTGGCGCGTTTATTCAAATTCGATCGCCCATTCCCAATCGTCGTGCCTTATTTGATGTGGGTATCGCCGGGCCGATCGCGGGGTTTGTAGTCACCTTGCCCTTGTTGCTGTGGGGCTTGGCTCATTCAGATGTTGTACGGCTGCCTGAAAAGTTCGAGGTATTTAACTTTCAGGCACTTGACCCCAGCTTTTCAATCTTGCTAGCGCTGCTCAGCAAATTAGCACTGGGGAGTGCTCTGACAGATGGCTTTGGCATTCATCTTCATCCGGTTGCAGTTGCTGGCTTCCTGGGTCTGGTCGTGACAGCGTTTAATTTGATGCCAGTGGGTCAATTAGACGGTGGTCACATTGTCCATGCTATGTTTGGGCAGCGTGCTGGGGCCGCGATCGGACAGATTGCCCGTTTATTGCTGCTCACGCTCTCTCTCGTCCAGCCGCATTTGCTGGTTTGGGCCATCCTTCTATTTTTGATGCCTGCTACCGATGAACCCGCGCTGAATGATGTGACGGAATTAGATAACCGCCGTGATTTGTGGGGCATTTTAGCGCTGGGGCTGCTGTTGCTGATCATTCTGCCCATGCCAGCCGTGCTGACATCCCTGCTGCATCTTTAGGCTTGAGAAGAGAGGCACGGTTTGAGCGCAAGCAAGACAGCAGGATGCCAGGTCTTGAAGGTTGAAACAGCATCAGTCCACAAACAAAACCAATTTCTGCCCACGCTCTAGAACGAAGTGCAGCGCAGATACGGCATAATGGGAGGGTTTTCTAATGCTCAAGAAACGCTGGACAACGCTTGATTCACAGTCAGCGTCACTCGCTAAACTGAACCCAAGACTTCTTAGTTGAGGGGGAAAGTAAATGGGAAAAGGATGCAAACCAAGTCTTTCCCTTTACCCAAACAGTACCGAGATCAAATCTATCATCCTTACTTCAGCAACTTTCCACCTGCCATGCGAACCCATTACTGCGGTCAACTCCGAGCCGAACACATTGGAGAGACAGTGAGCCTTTGCGGCTGGGTCGATCGCCGTCGCGATCATGGCGGCGTCATTTTTGTAGATTTGCGCGATCGCAGCGGCATTGTGCAAATTGTCAGCGATCCCGAACGCACCCCTGGTTCATACCAGCAGGCAGGCGATTTGCGAAACGAATACGTTGTGCAAATTTCCGGTCGCGTCACGAAGCGTCCTGATGATTCACTCAATCCGCGTTTGGGCACAGGCGAGGTCGAAATCTACGCCGATCACATCGAAATTCTCAACGCCGTGCGCAAGCAACTGCCCTTTCAGGTCTCTACCGCTGAAACGGAAACGGTGCGTGAAGAGTTGCGCCTCAAGTATCGCTACCTTGATCTGCGGCGCGAACGCATGAGCCAGAACTTGCAACTGCGCCATGCGTTGAATCGAACCATTCGCCGCTATCTAGAAGACGTAGAAGGCTTTACCGAAGTCGAAACGCCGATTTTGACGCGATCGACGCCCGAAGGTGCCCGCGATTATCTGGTTCCTTCAAGAGTTAACGCGGGTGAATGGTACGCGCTCCCGCAATCACCGCAGTTGTTCAAGCAACTATTAATGGTGGCAGGGTGCGATCGCTATTATCAAATCGCCCGTTGCTTTCGGGATGAGGATTTGAGGGCCGATCGTCAGCCCGAATTTACTCAACTCGACATGGAAATGAGCTTCATGTCGCAAGAAGAAATTTTGAACCTCAACGAAGGCTTAGTCTGCCATCTGCTCAAAACCCTCAAAGGCATTGAGATTCCTCGTCCCTTTCCCCACCTCACCTACGCCGAGGCAATGGATCGCTACGGTTCCGATAAGCCTGATACCCGGTTTGATCTCGAATTGGTGGATGTCTCGGATGTCGTGAAAGATTCTGGCTTCAAGGTGTTTGCCGATTCGGTGTCTAAAGGTGGCATCGTCAAAATTCTGCCCATTCCCGGCGGCAACGACCTGGTTTCTAATGTGCGGATCAAGCCCGGTGGTGACTTGTTTAAAGAAGCGACTGAGACAGGTGCAAGAGGCTTGGCATATATTCGCGTGCGGGATGATGGCGAGATCGACACGATCGGAGCCATCAAAGACAACCTCACCGATGCTCAAAAGCAAGAAATCTTGACTCGTACAGGTGCAAAAGCCGGACACCTGCTGCTGTTTGGTGCGGGTGATACCGCAACGGTCAATAAAACGCTCGATCGCCTCCGTCAAGTCGTCGGTCGCGAACTGAATCTCATCGATGCCAACAAAATCAATCTCTTGTGGGTCACAGATTTCCCCATGTTTGAGTGGAACGCTGACGAAAAGCGTCTCGAAGCACTCCACCATCCCTTTACCGCACCTAACCTCGACGACCTCGATGACCTGAAAACCGCTCGCGCTCAGGCATACGATCTTGTATACAACGGTTTTGAGGTGGGCGGCGGCAGTGTGCGAATTCATCAATCCGACATTCAAGCCCAGGTCTTTGAACTGATTGGCCTATCTGAAGAAGAAGCGCACAATAAGTTCGGCTTTTTGCTCGAAGCCTTTGAGTACGGTGCCCCACCCCACGGTGGCATAGCCTACGGACTCGATCGCTGGGCGATGCTGCTCAGTGGCGAAGAATCCATCCGCGACGCGATCGCTTTCCCCAAAACGCAACAGGCTCGGTGTTTGCTCACAGGCGCACCCTCCAGCGTTGATGGCAAACAACTCAAGGAACTCCACGTTGCCTCTACGCACAAGCCCAAGCCAGCCACGCAGAATTAACGGTTTTGCTGTCATGTTTAAATAGAGTTAGAGCGATCGCGCCTCACGTTGCTTTAAGGAGGTTAGATGCAGTCAGAGCTTACCTTACATCTGGATGCCGAGTTAATCGCTAAGGTCGAACGCTGGGCAGAAGCGCGTAACTTGACACTCTCTGATGCCATTGCGACCCTGCTTAAGCAGCTACCGGATCAAGACCAACCACTAAAGCTGACTCCCTGGACGCAGCAACTGGTTGGGGTACTAGCGAACGTGGAAGATCCCAATAGAGAAAATGCCTTACAAGAGGAGTACGTAGACTACTTAGAGGATAAGTACCAGTGAAACGGGTACTGTTTGACACTGATGTGCTGTTGGATGTGTTTCTGCAACGACACCCCTACTTCACGTCTTCCGCGATCGCTCTCGATACAGTGGGGCAAGGCAAAATCGAAGGCTATATTGCTGCCCATGCCGTGACAAATCTGTTTTACCTGCTCAAACGGCAGTTGGGACGTGACCAGACCCGCAGCCTTCTGGCGACATTGCTGTCAAAAGTGCATATTGCTGCTGTGACGGATGCGGTTGTTCGAGAAGCGCTGGCAAGCTCATTCACCGATTTTGAGGACGCGGTTGTCCATGCGGCGGCTAGAAGTATTGGTGTCGAAGCCATCGTCACTCGAAACATTCAAGACTTCCGTTCAGGAACAATCCCAGCAGTGTTACCGGAAGTTTTCTTAGCAACGTTCAACTAAGTGAGAGAAGCCCATCTCCTAGCACACGCATTAGATGCATTCTCTTTGCGATCGAACGTTTGCTCCAATCGAACAAGAGGGGTTTTCGATCGACTGTTCCCTTTTGTAGAATCGTGGGGATCTACAAGCAGATGGTGCATCCTTCAACCGCCGAAGGTTAAGTGCAGCCGAAATGGTACGTCACAGTTAATTTTTCTGAGACAAGTCCCTTATCTTTAACTAATACATGGAAACGCTTGACTTGCTGCGATCGGGTCAGCTTGAGGGGACGAAAAAACTCAACCTTTCCTGCGGCTTAACTCAATTTCCAGCCGAAATTTTTGCGCTGGCAGATTCGTTAGAAGTGTTGGAACTCTCAAACAACCAGTTCAAAACCCTGCCAGACGAGTTTGGGCAGTTGAAAAAACTCAAAATTGTGTTCTTCAACAACAATGAATTTGAAGAAATACCAGCGGTGCTGTCACAATGTCCTGCACTCTCGATGGTTGGCTTTAAGGCGAATAAAATCAAGCATTTCGGTGCCGATGCCCTCCCACCGACCGTCCGTTGGCTTATTCTGACGAATAATCGACTTGAGCAACTACCGGCTTCGATCGGCACGTTTAGCCGTCTGCAAAAGCTCATGCTGGCAGGCAACCAACTGCGATCGCTCCCCAATGAAATGGCAGACTGCCTGAATCTAGAGCTGATCCGCCTGGCAGCAAACCGTCTCACGGTGTTACCTGACTGGTTGTTTCGGCTACCGCGTCTCTCCTGGCTAGCCTATGCAGGAAACCCGTGCTGTAAGGTGGAACCTCCGGTTGAGCGATCGCTCCCAGAGATTCGCTGGACGGATCTAAAGATAGGAGACATCCTGGGGCAAGGGGCTTCGGGCGTGATCTCGAAGGGTGTCTGGGTCATCAAGCAACCGGAAGCACAGCCGCCACACACAAAAGACGTTGCCATCAAAGTCTTCAAAGGGGAAATGACCAGCGACGGGTTGCCAGCGGATGAAATGCGGGCGTGTATCGCGGCTGGAACGCATAACAATCTGGTACGTGTGCTGGGCAAGCTGACCGACAACCCTGAAGCCAAAGCCGGACTGGTGTTTTCCTTCATCCCGCCTGACTACAAAAATCTGGGCGAACCACCCGATCTCGATACCTGCACCCGCGATACCTATCCAGCCAATCCCGCATTCTCTCTAGCCGTCATTCTACGCATCGCGCAGGGAATTGCGGCAGCGGCGGCTCACCTCCACGATCGCGGTATTATGCATGGCGACCTCTACGCTCACAATATTTTGGTCAATGAAACGGGCGCGAGTCTGCTGGGAGACTTCGGAGCCGCGTCTTTTTACAATACGACCGATCTCCCGATCGCTCAGGCAATGGAATGGTTGGAGGTCAGAGCCTTTGGCTGTTTGCTGGAGGATTTGTTAGACCATTGTGCGCTGGAGGACGGCACTGTTCAAAAAGAAACCTTCGATCGCCTGCGTGCCCTACAACAAGACTGCATGACTCCCACGCCTTCCACGCGCCCTCTGTTCAGCGACATCTGCGATCGCTTAGACGCTTTAAGTGCAGCCGTTATTACTGCCTAAAGTCTCCCAGAAGACCAAGGCTAAGTAATCGCGGCTTTTTGGCGAGTGGGGCGTTTGTGATCGGATTTTTTCTTCAAACCTATAGCTTAGTCTTCTGGCGGGGTGATCTGTTGCGAACCATGTAGCACTGCCAGAATGTCGATTTGCTCAGGTCTGATGTAATAAACGATCCGGTAGGAGCCTTCAATGACTTCACGAATTTGCTCGGTGGCGAACTCTGACACCACTCGCCAGACAACGGAAAGGTAGCGATCTGCTGCGATCGCCTGGTTAAGCGGTCAATCGTTCTCTCAGCGTATTTGGGCGAGTTTTGAGCAATGTAAGAGTAGATGGTTGAAAGATGCTGCACAGCCGTCTCTGTCCAAAAAACGTTCACTCCGAGAGTCCAAACTGCTTACGAACGTCCTCAATCGATAACACTCGACCCGCGTTGCTATCAGCTAATCCCGCTTCAATGGCTTGCCGCACATAAATTTCTTGCATCAGATCGTCCCAGGTCGAATTTTCTGGTAGTTGATCAATCAGACGGTGTGCTTCGTCTTTAATGCTGCGAGTTTCCATAAGCTGCGTTTGAGTAAGCTAGCGTTTTGTTCAATAGCATTGTAAGCGATCGCTCGTTTGCGCCTGGGAAAGAGCTTGCGATCGCACCCGACTTGAACTCACAAGCATTGTTTGCGAAAGCACCGCTAATCTGGATGTATCTACAGGCGATCGGTGTTCCTCACATCACTACGGCAGGATGCTCAAAAAGATAACCGCTTCAGCATTGAGCGATCGCTTACGGTCGTTGAATTCTTCCAAGCAAGCATTGCTTCGTCGCACCAAGCAGGGAGTTTTCATTCTCATTGCGTTTGGTGGGCTATACGTGATTACGCCACCGCTTTGGAATGCAGTCGTTGTGAGTCCGCAGCAACGAGTTGAGCCACTAGCAAAACGTATCAACGACCTAGACAAACAAATCAAAACGTCACCAACGCCTTCAACCGCAGACCTCAAAGAGATTGCTACCCTCGAAAAAGGTCGCATCGATACCGAAAACACGATTCGGACAAGCCTCTTTCAAGCCGTTGGCGGTTTACTGGTCTTTGTCACGCTCTACATTTCCTGGCGAACGCTGCAAGCAAATGAAGCGAAACAGGTCGCGGAGCGCTTTAGCAAAGCAATAGAGCAACTAGGAAGTGAGAATATTCATGTGCGCTTAGGCGGCATTTATGCGCTAGAACAAATTGCAAAAGATGCCGAGGAGAAATATTACTGGCAAGTGATGGAAACGCTGACTTCTTATGTGCGGGAGCGATCGCCCTGGAATAAAGAAAAAGAAGCACAAGCTGAACAAGAAATTCCACCGTTACCAACTGATATTCAAGCCGTAATGACCGTCATTGCCCGACGTAAACACAGCTATGGTCATCTGCTCGAACGCAACCCCCTTGATTTAAGTAACGCTGACCTGCGACGATTGCAGCTTCCGCCAAACACTCAACTCAATCACGCAAACTTTATAAACACAAACCTGCAAAGCGCATTCCTACAAAAAGTGAATTTGCAACAGGCAATTTTCTGCAATGCAATCCTGCAAGGGGTATTTCTCAACAAAGCGAGTTTGCAACAGGCAATTCTTACGAGAGCCAATTTGCAGGAGGCGGAACTTGAAAGTGCGGAGTTGCAAAAAGCAATTCTCTGGGAAGCTGATCTGAAAGAGGCCATCTTTAAAGGAGCAAATCTGCAAAAGACAATCCTTGACAAAGCGAATCTGCAAGGGGTGCATCTCAAAGAAACAGTTGGGCTAACACGGGAGCAACTTAACGCGGTAGCGTCCCACGAAGGAGCAGTTCTGCCAGATTACCTGCTAACGCAACAGCCACAAGCAGAAATGACTTCATCCGCCATACAAACTACTGCATCGGCACAACCCGAAAGCGAAACGTAAGCACCACCAGCGAAAACGCAATTAGTACCACCAGAAGAAACGTAGTGAGCTAATGGGGTGACTGGGGAAAGGGCGATCGCGAACGCTAAGACCGAATCTACTTTTTAAACGACCGTTTCACGACTACCTGAAGCTAAAGGGTTGGATTGCATGAGAGGGACGATCGCCTCAGTTAAACTAAGAGCAACGAATGATCGAGGACAAACCATGCCAACCCGACAACCTCGATACAGCAAGGAAGAATTTGCTCGCCGTGGCAAGGCGCTTTACGATACTCAGATTCGTTCTCAGGTTGAAGCAGGGAATCAAGGCAAAGTTGTAGCGATCGACATCGAAACAGGAGCCTTTGAGGTTGGCGATGATAGCCTTACTGCCGCCAAACAACTGTTGAAACGCTACCCTGACGCACAGATTTTTGGGATTCGGATTGGGCATCGTGCGGTTCATCGCTTCGGTTTTCGCTCTCCCACTACTTCTGCATGATTATTGGCAATGTGAATCACGATCGAGAGGCGATTGTGCAGTTAGCCGTGCTTGGCGAGAATCAACAACGTCAAGGAATTAGGGCAATCATCGATACTGGATACACTGGCTTTCTGACCTTGCCACCCTCCGTAATTATGGCTCTAGATCTTACTTAGTTCATGCAGCAGGAAGGCTTTTTAGGCGACGGAAGCTTATGTATGTTTAACGTGTATGAGGCATCTGTCATTTGGGATGGTCAGGTCAGAACTATTGAAATCAATGAGTCAGAAACAGATCCATTGGTGGGAATGGGGTTACTTGAAGGGTATGAGTTGACTATTCAAGGTATTGCCGGAGGGTTGGTGACAATCAAAGCATTACCTTAAGTGATCGCCGCAGCCCACAAAACCCACAAATTCTGTAGAAAACCCATAGAACATTTGTTCTAAAAGTGTTATGAATAGAGGCAACAGCGATCGCCAGACAGCGGTAAGCTTGAGCGATCTTTAGACAACCGTGATCTTTCCGTTCACAGCATCGCTGAGAGGCTACACTAAACACTGACTTTTCTCCCTTAAACGGCTTGCTTACCAGGTGTACATCAAGCGTCTAGAACTCTCCAACTTTAAGTCCTTTGGTGGCACAACGCCGATTCCGTTGCTGCCAGGGTTTACAGTGGTGTCTGGCCCGAACGGTTCTGGCAAGTCGAATTTGCTGGATGCGCTGCTGTTTTGCCTGGGGTTGGCAGGGTCAAAGGGTATGCGGGCAGAGCGCCTTCCCGATCTGGTCAACCATACGCAAAGCACGCGTGGTCGTTCTACCGTCGAAGCCAGCGTCACCGTCACCTTTGACCTGTCCGATGAACCAGAACTGTTAGAGGATGCGATCGAACGGCAAGTCAATAGCGATGGCTCTCTGCGTTCAGACGAATCGCCAAATGGTTCTGACGGCAACGGACATTTAAATGGACATGCCGAAAACGAACATACCCAGAATGGACATGCCAAAAACGGACATACCCAAAATGGGCACGCTCAAAACGGCAATGGTGCGCGTCCCATCCGCACCGAATGGAGTGTCACCCGCAAACTCCGCGTCACCCAGCAAGGCACCTACACCTCCAACTACTACATCAACGGCGAACCCTGCACCCTGACAGAGCTGCACGAAGAATTAAACCGTTTGCGCGTCTATCCCGAAGGCTACAACGTGGTGCTACAGGGGGACGTGACGCGCATTATCTCGATGAATGCCCGCGAACGACGCGAAATTATTGATGAACTGGCAGGTGTGGCAACCTTCGATCGCAAAATCAACCAGGCTAAAGAAAAGCTGGATGCCGTTAAAGATCACGAAGATCGCTATCACATTGTTGAAAAAGAACTGATTGACCAGCGCGATCGCCTCGCCCAGGATCGCATCAAAGCTGAAAAGTACAAAAAGCTGCGGCTGGAGCTGCAAACCAAAGAACAGTGGGAGATTGTCATCCGTTATCAGCAGTCATTTCAAAGCGCTCAGCGACTCCGCGAACAGCTTGAAGGGGGCGATCGCGAACATGCTGACCTCAGCACGCAGCTTACCGCTCTCACAACCACCATTCAGCAAGCAACGACTGAGTTAGACCAGTTGAATGCTCGCGTCCGTGCGTTGGGCGAAGACGAACAGTTGGCACTCCAGTCCACACTGGCAACCCACGAAGCAGAACTGCGCCAACTGCAACGACAAGAGCACGATTTGCAGGCTGCCAGTCAAGACACCGTGACCAAGCTGGCGCAAACTCAGCGGGAACTTCAGGAACACTTACAGGCGATCGACACTTTTACGCAACAGCAAACGACCGAAGCACAACACCTTACCACCCGCCAGCATGATCGGGATCAGGCACGTCAAACCCTGGAGCAAAACCGCGAAGCCGCAAATGCCTCCGCTGCCAGTGCCGAAGCCTGGGTGCAAGAGCAAACGACCCTGCACCACCACATCGAAACGCTTGTCAATGCCCTAGAACCACAGCGAACAGAGCAAGCACAGCTACAGGAGCGCACCCGTCAGCTAGAACGCCAAATTCAGGAACAGACGCAAACTGTAGAAACGTTACAGCAGCGGCTGGCAGAGCAACAAACCCAAAAGGCAGAGGTTGAAGCACGCTTGACCGCAGTTCAAGAGCAGATCCAGGCGATCGCCCAGAATCTTGCGGCGGCTGAACAAGAACTTCAGATTCAGCAAGAAACTCAGACGCGCTTATTGCACGAACAGCGCGAAAAACAGCGTCGGCTGGATAAGCTGGAAGCTCAAACCCAGGCCATCCAAGAAGCTCAGGGCACTCATGCCACTCAGGTCATTCTGCAAATGGGTCTGACAGGCGTTTGTGGCTTGGTGGCTCAGTTGGGGCGGGTTGATCCCCGCTATCAATTAGCGTTAGAAACCGCAGCAGGCGCTCGGTTAGGAAATTTGGTGGTAGAAGATGATGCTACGGCTGCCGCAGGGATTGAAATCCTCAAACAAAAACGAGCGGGACGCGCCACCTTCCTGCCCCTCAACAAGATTCAAGCAGGGCGAATGCCGTCGAGTGGCGTGCGATCGCTTTCTGGCTGTATCGACTATGCCGTGAATTTAGTGGAGTTTGACGATCGTTACCGCAACGTGTTCGCCTATGTCTTTGGCACCACGCTGGTGTTTGAAACCTTGAGTGACGCGCGTCGGCACATGGGGCAGCACCGCATTGTCACCCTAGACGGCGAACTGCTGGAAACCAGCGGTGCCATGACTGGCGGCAGCACCAGCCAGCGTCAGGCCATCCACTTTGGCACTGTCGAAGCGACCGAATCGGCAGAAGTGATTGCCCTGCGCGATCGCCTGCACGAAATCGATCGCATCCTCGCACGCTGCGACCATAGCATTCAGCGAGCCACCCAACTGACCAAAGAACGGACTCAAGCACTGGCAGAAGCTCGACAACAGCACCGTGAGGCTCAGCTTCAAACCAAGCAACTGGACACTGAACTCCAGACACTCATCATGACCCTGACTCAGGTGCAAACCCAGCTTGCACAAAATACTCAGGAGTTGGCGATCGCCCAAACCCGTCTACACACCTTAGAAACCGAAATTCCCGCGCAAGAGCAGCAGCTACAGACCTTGCGACAGACTCTGGCAGAGCTAGAACAATCCCAAACCCACAGCGAATGGCAGCAAATTCAAACGGCCCTTCGCGCCCAGGAAGCGGAACTCTCGCAGCGAGACTTGGCGGTACGGGCGATCGAACAACGCTTGCAGGATCTGGACAACCAGCGCCAGCGATCGCAGGAAAAAGTCCAGCAGGGGCAGGAGCGCTTACAGGACTATCGAACGCAGCAGACGGCACAGATGCAGGAGCAGTCAGCGGTCAGCGGTCAGCAGTCAGCGTTGAAGGTGAAAATTGGCGAAACTCAGGCATCTCTGGCGGCGTTAGAGCAACGGTTAGGGCTGGAGAAGCAAGCCCGCGATCGCGCCGAACGTCAGTTGCGTGACCAGCAAACGCAGCAGCAGCAGATCACCTGGCAGCAGCAAAAGCTGGAAGAAACCCAACAAGCACGTCGAGCCGAATTAAGCGAACTGACCCTTCAACTGGAGGCACAGCAGCCCGATCTACCTGACCCCTTGCCAGAAATTCCCGACACGGCGACCCGTGACCTAGTGGAATTGCAGCACGAACTGCGATCGCTCCAGAAGCGCCTTCAAGCAATGGAACCTGTGAACATGCTGGCGTTGGAGGAGTACGATCGCACCCAGGCGCGCCTTGAAGAACTCACCGAAAAACTTCAAACCCTGCAAGAAGAACGCACCGAACTCCTCCTGCGTATCGAGAATTTCACCACGTTGCGTCAACGCGCCTTTAAAGAAGCCTTCGATGCGGTTAACCTCAACTTCCAATCCATCTTTGCCACGCTTTCGGATGGGGACGGTCACCTCCAACTCGAAGACCCCCAAGATCCGTTCAACGGTGGGCTGAATCTAGTGGCTCATCCCAAAGGTAAGCCCGTTCAGCGTCTTGCTTCCATGTCTGGGGGTGAAAAATCCCTCACCGCACTCAGCTTTATCTTTGCCCTCCAGCGCTACCGTCCTTCGCCCTTTTACGCCTTTGATGAAGTGGATATGTTTTTGGATGGGGCAAACGTAGAGCGATTAGCTAGAATGATCAGACAGCAAGCACAGGAAGCGCAGTTTCTCGTGGTGAGTCTACGGCGACCGATGATTGAGTCTGCCGATCGCACGATCGGGGTTACGCAAGCACGAGGGGCTTACACTCAGGTTTTAGGCATTAACCTCTTACCACAGAGTGCCTCCGTATAAGCAGCCTGCTGTATGATTTGACCACTGTATGCTTTGATAGTGATCAGTTTGTTAACGATCAGGATTTGCGAATCAGGATTCGACCCATAATGGCATTTGAAGAGATCCGCCAACGCTCAGACCTTCTTGGGACACAAGTGATCACCCGTGATACGGGCAAAAAACTGGGTGTCGTGAGTCAACTTTGGGTAGACATTGACCAGCAGGAAGTGGTAGCGCTCAGCTTGCGTCCCAACTTGCTCTACGGCACACCTCAGCCCATGCTGTTAAGCAGCATTCGGCAGATTGGGGATGTTATTCTGGTCGATAACGACGATGTGATTGAAGATATTGATGTTGAGTCCTACAGCAGCTTGATTAACTGTGAAGTGGTCACTGAAACAGGCGAACTGCTAGGCAAAGTGCGCGGCTTTAAGTTTGATATTGATAATGGCAAGGTTACATCCCTGATCCTGGCATCGATCGGCCTCCCCCTCATTCCTGATCAGGTCGTCAGTACCTACGAATTATCGGTAGACGAAGTAGTAAGCAGTGGCCCTGATCGCCTGATTGTGTTTGAAGGCTCGGAAGAACGTCTGCTGCAACTATCTGTCGGCGTGTTGGAACGTCTCGGCATTGGCACCCCTCCCTGGGAACGTGACGAAGAAGATACCTACGTGGCTCCTGTTCGCGCTGATAACCAGCTTGGCACAGGCTTGCGTACCCCGATCGCCACACCCGTGCGCCAGAAAGAGCCTGCTATCCAGGAAACGTGGGATGACGACAACTGGAACAACTCACGTCCTCAACTACGGCAACCGCAACGTCGGGCTGAGTCACTCTACTACGACGAGGAAGAGGAAGACAATTGGAGTGAGGCAACGCCTGCGCGCGATCGCTATGCTGCACGTCCCGAACCTCCACAACCCTATCCAAACGTTGATTACGAAGACGAAGATCTGGACGGTGATGCCTGGGAAGACGAGGAGCAAAAGCCTCTACCACCCTACCAAGCTCCTCGCATCAATCTTCCTGAGAAAACAAAAGCCCCTGAATACGAAGAAGAGGGCTATTAAGGGACTATTGTCTAAGTAGGACTAAAAGCCTCGGATTCTTGAAGAATTCGGGGCTTTTGTATAATCGCGTTTTCGCTTTATGGCGTTCCGTACAATTACCTTTGAACTCCTGATGCATTCAGGATAAACTTGCATTCTTTCTGGTCGTTAAACTATGCAGGCGCTTCAAGCTGCGGTTAGTGTGTTTTGGGCAAACTTAGAATAGTGCGTCGTTGAAAGCAACACACCAACTGTGGAGGCGAACAGGTTTTTGCTCTTCGAGTTGTCTGGTGCACAATGGCAAACTGCTTTATTTTTCCAAACTGAAGGGTTCTCTACCGCAATGATGCATCCGCATACAGAGGTTCGCTTTATTAATGCTGCGATCGGCTACGGTGTTTTTGCCACTCAGCTCATTCCAAAGGGCACGATTATATGGATTTTGGATGAGCACGATCAGGCGTTTGATGAATCCTATCCAGCAACCCTTGACCCCGTGCAGCGCAGATGCTTTCTCAAGTACAGCTATCGGGATGAACGAGGATTCTATATTCTGTGCGGAGACATTGCCCGGTTCGTCAACCATAGCTTTCATTCGAGCTGCATTGCGACTCCCTACAAGTTTGAGCTAGCCTCACGAGACATTCATCCCGGCGATGAATTAACGGATGATTACGGGTACTTTAATTTGGATAAGCCGTTTTACTGCTTTCCAGAACTGGGTACTGCTCGTACCAAAGTCATGCCCGACGATATTCTGCACTATTACCCAGAGTGGGATCGTCAGGCGGCTGATGCGATGCGTCTTTTCAACAAGGTTGAGCAACCGTTGAAACACTTGATCGACCATAAATTTATGGCAAAGGTGACTGCGATCGCTGCAGGAGACGCGAAAATGGATTCTATTCTGGCGTGTTACTACGATCGCACTGCAACGTTAACAGCGGTTAGCTAACGTCATTGCCAACCGCCGTTACAGGCAAACCTGATTGACCGGGCAAGTTTCATGGCTTTGCCGCCTTTGCTCAGCCGTTATTACTTTTGCTCAGCCGCTATTTATTTTTGCTCAGCCGCTACTTAGAGAGTCCCAGGAGACCCCCTATGCAGTCCATTGCCTCGGACTCTGCGCCCCCAAAGCCTCGGCGGACATCCCTTATGCGTTCCGTTGGGTCGCGACTTTTTCTATCGGTGGTGGGCGGTTCGCTCGTTGGCTTAATCGGTACCGCCTTCTTGACCTATTGGGAACTGGCGCGACAGTCGGAAGCAGAATTGCGATCGAGCCTTCAGGTCAAAGCCGAGAACCTGGACGGCGACCTCAACACGTTGGAATACTCCACCAAACTGGTCGCCGATGCAATCAAAACTCTGTATGACGCAGGTGAACGGCGAGAGCAGGTCTATGTCAACTTGCTCGATCGCGCGCTCGTCACATCTCCTCTTGGTACGGGGATAGGCTTTGGACAGCCGCCTGGCAATCGTCTCATTTTGCCAACGCGGAAATTTGCCTATCCCTACGCAGCACGTAATCCTCAAACGGGAATCATTGAGGCGCAAGGCGGAGAAGCCTCGCAAAGCAACTTTCAGGAAAACTACTTTACGCAACCGATCAGCGCAGGCAAGCCAATTTGGTTAGAGCCAGTACCTTACCTGGAAGACACCCTCAAGCCACCCCAGATGCTGGTTAGCACGGCCTATGCCATGCCGTTTTATAGCAATAGGGGGCAGCTACTCGGTGTCCTGAGTCAAGACCTGGAGTTAGGTTTTCTTAGCAAAAAGCTGTCGATTCAAGTCATGCGCGATGCAGGCTATTTCATGCTGGTCAGCGCGAAGGGCGGTTTGATCGCCTATCCACCCGATCCTCAACTGGTCTACCCCAGCGATACTCAAAGAAAAGCAAGCCTCAAACAGTTCCCCAGCCTGAACAACTACGCAGGTCTATGGCAGCGCATTCAAGATGAGTTGAAAACGGGCAACGATAGCGGTGTGACGCAGTGGCAGGATACCCAAGGAAAGCGCGAATACTGGGCGTACCAGCGGATTCCTAATAACAACTGGGTGCTGATGGCGATCGTTCCTGAAGGCGTGGTGTTGGGGCCTGTTGCACGCTTTACCGCGATCGGCGCGTTAGGTTCCATCATCGGCGTCTCGATCGTGCTGGGAATCGTGGTCGCCATGTTTGTCAAACGGCTAAACCAGCGGTTGCAGCCAATTATGGACGAGTGCAACCGTCTAGCAGAAACCAGCGCCAAAAGCGAAGCACTTATGAGCCGTGAAGATGAGTTGGGACGACTCACCATTTCGTTTTATGCCCTGCTCGGACAGGTAACCGTCAATGAACGCAAGCTGCGGCAAGAGATGTCGAAATCGGCGCAGGCGTTTCAGGTGTTGCAACAAACTCAAGCACAGTTGATTCAAACCGAGAAAATGTCGAGCCTGGGACAATTGGTAGCAGGCGTGGCCCACGAAATTAACAATCCCATCAACTTTATCTACGGCAACCTGCCGCACGCGGCGAACTATACCAAAGATCTACTGACGTTAATTCAGATGTACGAGCAGCGGTATGCCGACCTTGATCCCGAAATTTGTGCCTATCGCGAAGATATCGATCTCGATTTTCTGATTGGTGATCTACAGAAGATGCTGGATTCGATGAGCATCGGGGCCGATCGCATTCGCGAAATTGTCCTCTCCCTACGCAATTTTTCGCGTCTAGATGAATCCGACATGAAGCGCGTCAAGATTCACGACGGCATTGATAGCACGCTGCTGATTTTGCAAAATCGACTGAAAGCTAACTCCGGGCAGGCTGCGATCGAGGTCATCAAACAGTACGGTGATCTCCCTCCCGTTGAGTGTTACGCCGGACAGTTGAATCAGGTCTTTATGAATATTTTGAGCAACGCGATCGATGCCCTAGAGAAGTACAACGACGGGCGATCGGCGTCTGAGGCGATCGCGAACCCAGCAACAATCACGATTCAGACAGAAGCGGTTAGAGGGCAGGAGGCAGAAGGCAGAAGGCAGAAGGCAGAAAGCAACTCATACCCTGCACCCTACACCCCACACCCTACACCCGCTTCCGTCGTCATCCGCATCCGCGATAACGGTCCCGGTATTGCTCCAGAACACTACGCTAAGCTGTTTGATCCCTTCTTTACCACCAAGCCGATCGGCAAAGGGACGGGATTAGGGCTATCCATTAGCTATCAAATCATCGTCGAAAAGCATCACGGCGTTCTGAAATGTATTTCTGCTCCCGGAGAGGGCGCTGAGTTTTGGCTCGAAATTCCAATACGGCAGCAGGTGGGAGTGAAGACAAGCAGTAGCCAGTAGGCAGAAGGCAAAAGGCAGAAGGAGGTGATCGAGCCTGCGCTGAGTGCTGACCGTCCTTACACGTCTCATGAAATTCTTTATATCCAAATGGCTGGAGGCCGTATCGTGAAAAAATTCAAGCATGTGGTTAGTACAGGTCTCATCGCACTTTCTGGCAGTCTCATTCCATTCACCATGCCTGCGCTAAGTGCGCCGCCTCCAGTGCAAGTGGGAAAATGTGCTGATACGTTTATTAAAACGGTTGGCACACGCCTGGTAGATGGTTCGACTGGCGCACCGATCGAGGGTAGTGGTACCAGCGTTGAACTGACGAATGGTATCTATTTAGTTTCTTATGACGAAGTTCCAACGCTGAAACAAGCGATCGTGGGCGAAAAAGTCAACGTGTGTCTGGTTTCCATTCCTAAAAACTGCCCTCCGGGTGACAATCGCGGGCGCACTTATCGTCTTTTCAATTACAGAACTCGTCAAACGGTGACACTGCCCGACTCTCAGCATATGTGTGGGGGTGCTTAAGTCGCCTCATTATCCACAGCATTGCTCTATTTTTAGCCCTGTGCCTTTAGCAGTTAGCGATCAGCCGTCAGCCGCCAGCGATCAGCGTTCTTCTTACAACCAACTACTTTTCTGGTATGCCCTTTCCTGTATGCCTGAAAGACTTTAGGGCTTTACAACCAACAACTTCTCTAGAGAACGGTTCTCTTCACTTGGGTTGTCTTACGCTAGAGACTACAATAGAGGAGAAAATATAACGTTTTGTAACGTGGATTCAACAAACTTACAGCAAATTTCTATTCAGCTAGAAAGCCAAAGCATGAAGGATCGCATGCTGGGGCTGGTGTCTCTACGCGATGTCTCCGCAGAGGCGGCGGTGCCGCTTATCAAAAAAGTGCTGAATGATGAGAGCCTTCAGGTGCGATCGATGGCCGTTTTCGCGCTGGGACTCAAGCAAACAAACGAGTGTTACCCCTTACTGCTCGACATTCTCACCAATGAGCCTGATTATGGCATTCGAGCTGATGCGGCTGGAGCGTTGGGTTACTTAGAAGATCCAAGAGCCTTGGAACCGCTTGTCAGAGCTTTCTACGAGGATACTGATTGGTTAGTTCGCTTTAGCGCTGCTGTATCGCTCGGCAACTTGAAAGATCCGCGTGCTTATGATGCGTTAATTCAGGCGCTTGACGGCGATGAAGTGGTGTTACATCAGGCCGCGATCGCAGCCTTAGGTGAAATCAAGGCGATCAAGGCCGTTGACCATATTCTGCGGTTTGCCCAGGCAGAAGACTGGCTGGTGCGTCAGCGTTTAGCCGAAGCACTCGGTAACCTGCCAACACCAAAGAGCGTTTCTGCCTTGAAATACCTGGAGAAAGATAGCCATCCACAGGTTGCTGAAGCTGCCAGAATTGGTCTACAGAAATTGTCAGCGTAGCCTACTATCAAGAAGACCTCCGACTTCAAGAGTCGGAGGTCTGGGTAAGCCGTGACGTCTTATGGATCTTTTTCAGCAGCATCGTTTAGACATCACTGAGGCTGAAGCGCCGTTGGCAGCACGGTTGCGTCCCCGCACGTTGGATGAGTTTGTGGGTCAAGATGCGATCGTCGGGCCTGGACGGTTGCTGCGACGAGCGATTCAAGCCGATCAACTTTCTTCGCTCATTTTCTACGGGCCACCAGGAACGGGAAAAACGACACTGGCGCAGATTATTGCCAATACAACGCAAGCGCATTTTATTGCCATTAATGCGGTGCTGTCTGGGGTCAAAGAGATCCGAGAGGCGATCGCCGCTGCTCAAGACAAACGTGGCCTGTACGGTCAGCGCACCATCCTGTTTGTCGATGAGGTGCATCGGTTCAACAAAGCCCAGCAGGATGCGTTGCTACCCTGGGTCGAAAATGGCACGGTTGTTCTCATTGGTGCGACGACAGAGAATCCCTACTTTGAAGTGAATAAAGCGTTGGTCAGTCGATCGCGGCTCTTTCAGCTGAAGCCGTTAGAAGAATCAGACTTGCGAAACGTTGTACAGCAGGCATTACAGGATGTCGATCGCGGCTACGGCAAACTCAACGTGCAGTTAGAGGCAGCCGCGCTTGATCATCTAGTGAATGTGGCAAACGGTGATGCGCGTGCGTTGCTAAATGCGCTGGAACTCGCTGTGGAAACCACATCACCAGATGCAGCAGGCATCATCCACATCACCCTGGCGGTTGCAGAAGAATCCATCCAGCGTCGTGCTGTGCTGTACGACAAAGAAGGGGATGCCCACTTTGATACCATCAGCGCGTTTATCAAAAGTGTGCGTGGGTCTGATCCCGATGCCGCACTTTATTGGCTGGCGCGGATGGTTTATGCCGGGGAAGATCCACGCTTCATTTTTCGTCGATTGCTGATTTTGGCTGGCGAAGATGTGGGCATGGCAGACCCCAATGCGATCGCAATCGTCCATGCCTGTGCAGAAACGTTCGATCGCGTCGGCTTACCCGAAGGACGTTATCCACTCGCCCACGCGACTCTCTATTTAGCAACGGCTCCCAAATCCAACAGCGTCATGGGCTTTTTCGATGCGTTGTCTGCAGTAGAACAAGAGCGAGAAGGGGATATTCCCAATCCCTTAAAAGATGCCAATCGAGACAAAAAAGGCTTTGGGCATGGCGCAGGCTACCTCTACCCCCACGCCTACCGTGATCACTGGGTAGCTCAGCAGTATTTGCCCAGCAGCCTACAAGGGCAAGTCTTTTACCAACCATCAAAGCAAGGTTTTGAGGCCACCATTCAAACACAAGTAGCACGACAGCGTGAGGCGCAACTGGCCGCACTAGTAGACGACACAACCGCATCAGAAGCGCTGACCTTTAGCCCTGTCGATTCTGCCCAGGAACGCTGGCTTCAGCGCACGTTAGGGCAGGCTGGAGAACGACTTGGGGCCTTGCGCGATCGCCTCTTCACCCTTGCCGCGCCCCAACGCCATCATGTAGTGCTGGATCTCAACGCTGGCAGTGGGTTACTAACCTGGGAAGCGGTTCGCCAGGTGCCCGAAGGCAGTGTCGTTGCCTGTGTTCGCACCCCAACCGATGCAGAGGCACTGACTCAACAAGCTGCTGCCCTACCAGAACTCACACGCCCGATCGTTTTGCAAGCCTCCCTCACAGAGTTGCCAAGCGTTCTGAAAACACAAGTAAGCGATGTACGGTTTGACCACATCATCGGACGTAATGCACTCATGCGAGAAGTTGATAAGGCGGGTGTGGTGCGATCGCTCGTAGACTGGCTACAGCCCAATGGCACCGTCACGTTAGCAGAAGCGGTTCCTCATCAAGCACAGCGGCTTTACCAACTGCTTGACCCCATCTGGCTGAGCGCCAAACTTTATCAAAAACTAACCGAGTCAGAAGAAGCCATCTACACGCAGCCCGAAGACCCAATGGTGAATTGGGACATCCAGGATTTACAAAGCATTTTTGAAGTGGCTGGCGTTACGGTAGCAATGCAAGTCGAGTCACTTTCTACAGACACATTAATCACAACAGCGTTGATTGATCGCTGGTTCACTCCCACCGACGCTCAACCAACCTACGCAACGCATCTCTCGCGGCAGCTTTCTCATACAGAGATTACAAAAGCGCGATCGGCGTTTATGCGACTGGTGCATCAAACCGTGAAATGGCATAGTACAATTGTCTTAATTCATGCTCATCGTTAAGGCGCGCGGCATTGCAGCGAACAAGCGGATGCGTCATGCTAGGTTAAATTCAGAGTGGCTGCTCTGGTTAAATCCAGCTTATCAACCGTCAGCGTTATGTGACCTCAGCTCAAAACAACTGCAAATCCACAAATCATTTACCCCGACAGCGACGGTAAGCCGATGGCAGACAACACAAAGCAGTTCCGCTGGATTGTGGTGATTCAGCAGAACCTGGAGTGGCTGTTTGCTGCTGAGGCCAATATTTTTGTGGCGGGTGATCTGCTCTGGTATTCCGTCGAGGGAAGTAACAACATCTGTACAGCTCCAAATGTCGTGGTGATTTTTGGCAGACCGAAAGGCGATCGCGGCTCCTATCAGCAGTGGCAATAAAACACGATTGCGCCGCACGTGGTGTTTGAGATTCTTTCTTCGAGCAGTACTCGCACCGAAATGGATAAAAAGCTAGTTTTCTGCAATCGCTACGGAGTGGAAGAATATTACCTATACGACCCTGATCGCAACGATTTGAGCGGCTGGCTTCGGAGCGAGAATGGGTTGGATGTGATTGATCCAGTTGCAGGCTGGGTCAGCCCTCGGCTTGGCATTCGGTTTGATACCTCTGGTGCCGTGCTGCAACTCCTACGACCAGATGGTGAACCCTTTGCAACCTACACAGAGATTGCTCAACAGCTTCAACAAGCACAAACTCGCGCAGAGCAAGAACGGCAACGTGCAGAGCGGCTAGCAGAACGGTTAAGAGCCGCTGGCATTGACCCTGAGCAAGTTTAGAGGCGCGATCGAATTAGCTTTAAACTTTCAAGCACTCAACGCTAAGCCTCAGAGCACCAACGCTGCATTTTCGTCGTCATTTTTACTGAATATGTGTCAGAAGAATGAGTTCAGCCTCAGCTATGCCTGCCTCAATTGCTGCAATGATTGAGAGAGTACTGAGCCTGCTGACTTCGCGAAAACAACGGCAAGAAACATGCCAACTCCGATATCTGGTAAAGGTGAGTGCGTCAGATAAACCAACCCTGCTGCACTTAATACAGAAGCGTTGGCAATAATATCGTTGCGAGAACAGAGCCATACTGAAGACATGTTGATATTGTCGTTGCGATGTTGAGTAAGGAGATACAGGCAAACTAAATTAGCACAGAGAGCGATTAGGCCAATACCGCTCATCGCTCTCAACTCTGGAGGGGTACTCAAAGCGAGTTGATAGGCAGCTCTGGCAAAGACGAAAACAGCCGATAAAAACATAATGCCGCTTTTGAGTATGGCGGAGCGGGCCTGAGCCTTGCTTCCCATGTTGATGACGTAAAGACTGCTGCCATACGCGATCGCATCACCCAACATATCCAGCGAATCACCCGTCAATGCTAATGAGTTTGACCATATCCCTGCAAGCAACTCAACACTAAACATAACCGCATTGATACCGAGTACGACCCACAGGATCTTGCTTTGCTGCTTGGAGAGGGCTTCCAGTTCACTAGATTTTTTTTGACAACAGTGATCTGACATAGCTTTACTCTCAGACTTCTGGTTAATACAACTGTACGGTGTCGTCCGTTGCCGCTTCAAGACGTCCCAAGTTCTTACCAGGAGTCAGCCCACGCCGCCCTTCTACTTGCGATCGACGTAAAAATTGCTGCAAATGAAGTAAGTGCTCATTGTCGGGCAGCGAATCGATTTTTTCTAACGACTGTTCAAGCGAGAAGCCCGATCGGTAGAGCAAACGAAAGGCTGTTCTCAACGTTTGAATGACCTGCCCTTCTTTTTCACTGGCTAAGCCTGCGCGTTTGAGTCCCACCCGATTCAACGATCGCACCCGTGCAGGTTGACCTTCTACTAGCATGTAGGGTGGAATATCGCGAGTAATTTGATGCATGAATGCCACCATCACCAAGCGCCCAACGTGGACAAACGGATGAATTTCACCAATGCCGCTAATAAATGCCCGCGATTCAACGTGTACATGCTCACCCAAAATGACCGCATTGGCAATCACCACCTGGTTTTCAATCATGCATCCTTGAGCCATGTGGATATACGCCATTAACAAATTGCGATCGCCAATGCTTGTAACTTCATCGGCATGGTTGGAACGGCTAATGGTGACGTATTCTCGAATTTGATTGTCGTCACCAATCTTGACCAGGCTGTGCGCACTCGTGGTAGATGGATCTTGCGGCTCTACCCCGATCGCCGCACCCGGAAAAATTTGGTTACGTGCGCCAATTTCAGTCCAACCATCAAGTACCACATTCGGGCCAATGATCGTTTCAGGTCCTATTTTTACTTTCGCCCCAATCACCGCATGGGCACCGACTTGCACAGTAGGATGCAGTTCAGCATGGGGATGAATCGTCGCCGTTGGATGCAGCAAGGTAGTCAAGCAAACGCTCCTATCGAAAAAATGCATTAAAAGGTTAACTGACCCGTTACCTGTCAATCGACTGTACTCTTGCTTGAGTGCCACGTCTTACCTGAATGCCAAGTTGTTTTAAGAATTTAATTCTAAATTAAGAATCTTAGTCGAAAAGCGATCTGTCGGCTTACACTCTCTGAAGCAATATCATTCTGTCTATTTATTAATAGAAAACTATTCGCGACACAGCTTTAGATTGCGATCATTCGCAAAGCCTTAGACGAGTTTACAACTGTATTTGAGCCGTCAAGAAAGATTTCACTTTAAATATCATTCAGTGGCTCTCTTAAAGGATGTTTGAGACGTTGCGATCACCTTGCGTCGGGGCGTGACATGCGGCAAATCATCCCCTCAGTCCTCGAAACATGATTGTTTGAATGCCGCGCCCTGAAAGGTTTTGACTATGAGCTATACCTTTAAGACGCCCTCTTAGAGTATAAATTATGGCAGCAGAAAAATAGCTGTTGAGATGTCTATCTTTGAGAACGACGATCGCTCGATACCAGGCCAAAGCGATGACTGCTGAACTCTAGACACAGCAGACCAAAGACGGCTTCAAGTACGTTACTGAAGCAGCATTACACGGCTTACCACACCGATTTCTGCCCGGTTGACTCGTCAAGCAGCAGGTTTCGCCCTATCTACAGGCAAAACAGGGCGCTATCTAAGCAACTGACCGACTGCACGAACGGTAGCAACCACATTAAGAAATAAGGCATTAACCGTGAATCATTGTTTACAAGTACAAGGAGCTAGTAGCTGGCATCCGCGTCTTTACGGAATCTTGTGCTAGGCTTGCAAGTAAGGATTATTTTCGGCTGTGTAATTCGTTTTACGAGCGTCCTCCGGATCTAACTCTCCATTTTCTGATTCGGGAGATTTCTTATGTCTGTTGTACGTTGGCAATCTGTCCTACGAGGTTACCCAAGACGACCTCAGCAAGGCGTTCGCCGAATATGGCGAGGTTAAGCGTGTGCAGTTGACAATTGACTGTGAGACTGGCCGCCTTCGAGGCTTTGTCTTCGTTGAAATGGGCACAGGAACCGAAGAATCAGCCACGATCGCAGCCCTTGATGGCGCTGAATGGATGGGCCGTGATCTTAAAGTGAATCAAGCAAGACCACGTGAAGAACGTGGCTCTCCAAAGAGCACTGGTCAAACAACAATCGCTCCTCTAGAGCTTACTAAGCACTGAGAAAAAAGCGTTCACTCTAGAGTCTTGAAAGCGGTTAAGGCTCTGTCTTTTGAGGTTGAGATATAACTGTAGCAACGCCCATCTCAACCTTGTATTCATCCCTGTTCAAAGAGGTCGGATGACTCAAAGTATCTTGGAAAAAGCGAAGGTATCAATTCAGTTTTGCATCGCTTTACAGGGTGCTGTTTCAAAAGCATGCATCTTTCCAGACCTACATAAGCATCAACACTTTGAAGCACCGATCGAAAAATGAAAGCCCAAAGCACTCGCCCAGTATAAGCAAGTGAAGCGGAGATTCGACCAATGACTGTTGGAGCATCACCCCCACCCATCGATCGCCTCATTTTAGAGGCGCTTCAGCGAGGAGATCAAAACCGTGGGCAACTCTTTGATCTCACTGGCAAAAGCTATCCACTTTTAGTGAATGCTTTGCAACGGCTTAAAGACCAGAACCACATTGAAACGTATTTTGTTCCCACCGGGGATGTGTCTGTACTCACCTATCGCCTGCGCACTTAGCGTTGACACTTTTGTTGTGCTACCTCTTACCCTCAAAAACCCCATGAATACGAAAGAACTCATGAGCCGCTACTCAGCAGGACAACGAGATTTTAGAAATCTCAATTTAATGGCAGCAAATCTCAGAAATTTGAATTTAAGTGGTGCAAATTTAAGTGGCGCTAATTTAACAAAAGCAAATTTGACTCGCACAAATTTAAGCTATGCGAACCTCACGGATGCGATCGTGGTCGGAGCAAATTTGACTGAAACAAATTTGACCAAAGCGAATCTTACCAATGCTGATTTGAGTGATGCTAATATGAGCGATGCCAATCTTAACAATGCCTCCTTGCGTGGCACTAAAATGACTGATGGAGTGAGTTCCAGTACTGTAACACATCGTTAGAAATCATTTTCATACCGCTAAACCGTCTAGATACTGGCTTATAGCGAGAGAGGTAGACGATCGTCTACCTCTTCCGTTCTCGTTACAGAAAGTCCTTCAAGACGCAACTAAAACATCCATTCAAGGTTAAGGCCCACTCGGCTATCGCTACGAAAGCGAGAATTCTGCTTTTGAATATCCGTAGAGAGGCGAAGGTTGTGCGTAAGTGCATAGCCAAAGGATAGCGTTGTCAACCCCACTTCATCCTGCCCCCTTGGCGCAACCCAACTCTGTGTTAAAGCCAGATCAGCCGCCCCCGTGCGCGAAGGCACCAACAGGAAACGCAGACCCACATTCATCCCCTCTGTGCTGTAGCGGGTCGTTGTTAAATGACGGTAACCCAGTACTGGAGCGATATTAATCACACTACCCAGCGGCCGGATGTAATAGCGTAAATCACCTCCCCAAGCTTCTCGTTGACCGTTAAACGTAGTCTGGTAGTCAGCACTAAGCGTCAAGCCCGATCGCCCCACAAACACATCTTCAAGGCCCACGTTTAGCCCACTTGCCTGTTTTGAGGAGGGGAATTGGGTGTAGCCTAGGCGCAACCGCGTCCGAAAGCTGGGATCGCGCTTGATATCAGTTAAAACGTTCGGCACCTGCTTTAACCAGCGTTGCAGAACAGGACTGCTTTCGAGGAGGTTGGGATCAAGGTCAAGCGTAGAGGCGGGAGAGCTTTTGAGGTTTAAGGTTTGAGGGTTGGTTTGAAGGGGTTCTTGGTCAGGGGAACCCACTGGTACCGTCTGTCCTGACTCCTGATTCTTCATTTCTGATTCTTGGCTCTTTCTAACGTGGTTGACTCCTGCTTCAGTTGTGGAACCCATCACGTTAGCTTCTGACTGCATATCCTCCACCGCGAAGTTGCTCTCTAAGGGTGGGTTTTGCTTCACGAGGTCAATCGCCGAGCGGGATACTACTTCAGTCGGCAGACTCCAAGCAGGGTAGATAGTGAAGACACCATTAACAAGCAAACAGGCTTGTAAAAGATAGCAATTGAGGAATAAGTGCGATCGCAACAGGGTTTCTCAGTTCATGAACACGTTGATTGTGACAGACTCCATATTGTTTCCACAAAAAGTTTCCGCAAAAAACGGCTTTGCACCTGTAAGTTGCAGGTCATGCAAAGCCGCTAAAACCAAGGGCAAACGCACTAACTAACGAGCTGTTCCCTGTAACGGGGCAGCATCAATTGGCTTCATCACGTAAAGCTGGAAGAGGTGCCACGCATTCGACGCGTAGTAAGGTAGCTTTTGGAAAAACTGCACAAACTTTGAAGTATCGGCGTTGACGATCGCTGTTAATTTGGCGTTGTTTGCCACGCAGTGATCAAGACGCTGGTAGAATTCGGGATTCTGAACATCCAAAACCACTGGAAAGACTTTTGCTGTGCTCTCGTTGGTTTTGTTGATGACATGAATGTCGTATTCGCGCGCATCCAGTCCCAGCGCCTTGTAGAAGCCCGATCGCTGGATGTCATTCAAGTACATGGTGGCAAAAACCGATAGTAAGAAGAAGCGGCACCACAGTCGCGCTTTCCAATCGTTCAAAATCTGGGGCTGCGATCGCATCATGGCATCAAAGAAATCGCCATGCCGATTTTCATCCTGGCACCAGTTTTCAAAGAACCGGAAGATGGGATAAATCCGGTCTTCGGGATGCGCTTCAAGGTGGCGGTAAATGGTGATGTAGCGCCAGTAGCCAATCTTCTCGGATAGGTAGGTCGCGTAGAAAATAAATTTGGGTTTGAAGAACGTATAGCTACGGCTCTTGGTTAAAAAGCCCAAATCAAGCTGGAGGTTAAAGTCTGACATGGCTTTGTTCAAGAAGCCTGCGTGACGGGCTTCATCACGAGACATCAGCGCAAAGCACTCTGCCAGCACCGGATTTTTATCTTTCAGCTTGCGCGCTAGTTCCTTATAAAGCAAAAAGCCAGAGAACTCAGCCGTACAGGAGCGCTCCAAAAATTCAATAAACAATTGGCGCGTTTCTCCATCAATGTGCTCCCAGGACTGGTCAAACTCAGCCGTGCGGACAAAATGATGACGGTTGTAATCGACTCGAAACTCTTCCAAAATGGCGAGTAGTTCATCTTCGTTGGGTGAAATATCCATCGCCGCAACGGCATCGAAGTCGGTTGTATAAAACCGTGGCGTGAGAATCGTCTCCTTCGCCGGAACTTTTACTCCAGGACGTATTTCTTCAAAGCTAGGCTTTTTAAGGGAATCTACCATGAGTCGTTTCGTTCTTTTTACAGATTCTGCATCGAAGGGATGGTGCGTCGGTCTTCGCAGTGTACCACTATCAAAGTGAAGGGTAGTACAGATGCGATCGGATGTTCAAAACACTCTGAAGCGATTGGCGTGCAGAGATTCAAACGCGCATAGACGACACCACAGCGATGATTACGTAGACAAGTCTACCAAGGTAACTGGTGACGAAACTCAGCGATCGCGTTAAGAGTTGCAACAGGTCGTCAACTTTCGTAACACCTTGACAGGGTTCGCCTGCTCCCCTGCCTGCTTTGGAGCAAAGTCTTTATCATTTAAAGACGTGGAGACGAGAGCATCCTTTGAGGACGAACAACGTGGAAACGAGAGCATCCCAAACAGACATGAATAAAATTGGCACAGCCTATCTTCTTTGGCTTGGCTGTTTGCTTCAGGTGCATGGGCTACATCGTCTCTATAACGGCAAGATTTTGACTGGGCTGCTGTGGATGTTCAGTTTTGGGCTTTTTGGCTTTGGGCAACTCATCGACCTCTTGCTGATCCCCAACATGGTCGATGAACACAACATCAAACTCAGAGCAGGTCAGGGCTTAATACCCGGAGCCTCTCCTCACCAGGCAGTTATTCAACGCGTTATCCCTGCTGATACGATCTCCGTACCAACCAGGCTAGAGTCTAATCCATTGCTTATGAAGCTTCTACAGGCCGCAGAAGCCAGAGGAGGCAAACTATCTGTCACTCAAGGAGTAATGGCAACTGGCACAAGTTTCGCTTACGTAGAAGCTACCCTTCTACACATGGTGAGAGAGGGTTATGTTGAAATCACCAACGATCCAGAAACGGGCGTCGTCACCTATGAATTTAAGGAGCTGTAAGGCAAGGCTGAGGGCTTAAGTAAGCGATAGCTCTGCTTGGCGTTAGGGCTTATGCAAAAACGGACGCCGTTCGTTCCTGAGCTTGATTGGACCACCCAAAGAGAAGAGCAAAGCCATCCGTTGCTGTTTTAGCTTTCAGCCTTTAGCCCCATCTCTCAGTTTCTCACCAGCCATTTTTGGGCATTCAACCGTTGCAGTGTCCAAAAAACGAGCAGCCCCAAATCAACCTTGCGCTCATCAATCCGAAACGATTCCAGGGTGCTGGCCTTGCCGCCACTCTCGGAATAGGAAAAGCCTTTCTGCCCATTAATCTTTTCATCGAAAAAATAGATGCTAAACTCCCTGGACTGCTGAGCATCGCTTGTCAAACGACCGACCACTTGCCAGCATTCGGGGGCTTGAGCAAAGCCAATCACATTAATCTTGCGCTTCTCAAACGACAGATCAGCGTCAGCAATGTCTTGCTTTGCTAAACCCGCTTTGAGTGCTGGCAGGTAGTCCTGCTGAATGAAATCGGCAAAAGGTTTGTCTTCCAACGCTGGAGGCTTTTCTTTTTTAGCCTTTGCGGCTGGTTTTTCAGCACCGTCAGCATCAACGTCAGCTTTAGGTGCTCGCTTGGCAGCAGGCTTAGCGTCTCCATCTCCTTCAGCCTCTGCTTTTGGTGGTCGTTTGGCAGCAGGTTTTTTTGGCGCTGTATCGGTCTCTGGCGCATCCGAAACAGCATCTGGTTTAGCGATTTCTGGCTCCGGAGCATTTGCCGTAGGAATGTCGGTTGCTTTCGCTTCAGTATTAGTAGGAGCCTGTTCAGGTTGGTTTGGCGTTGTTTCTTCTGCCATGCTTCGGGTCAATCCTTATTTCAAAGTTGCAACGATCGCAGCCCTGTACAGGGGAGATGTACGAGGAGAATAGCTTAGGAACACGGAAGTACTGTAACGAGGGACTCTAAAGACTCTTCAAGGAAAGGGCAACACCCTTTCTTTGTTGGAGCGCACTCCCTGCGTTTTATCTTAGTGGAATGCAGAGGTGCGGGCTAGAGGAAATGCCAACCGTTAGCATAGAGTTTGTTGCTTATCCGCCGCTTTTAATTAATCTGTGCCTCAATCATCTTCACAAGCAATCCACCTCCATACGTTAGTCCAAGGACAGGGCTTTCCCATTCTCTGCTTGCACGGACACCCAGGAACAGGACAAAGCTTGTCGGTGTTTACCCAGCATCTATCCACACGCTTCAGGACGATCGCGCCTGATTTGCGGGGGTATGGTCGTAGTCGTGCGGCAACTGCGTTTGTAATGACTGACCACCTGAATGATCTAGAGACACTGCTCGATCAGTATGCCATTGCTCGCTGTCTGGTTTTAGGTTGGTCGTTGGGTGGCATCTTAGCGTTAGAGTTGACACTACGGATGCCAGAACGAGTCAGTGGCTTAGTTTTAGTGGCAACAGCAGCACGTCCCAGAAGCAATCATCCAGCCATCCAATGGCAAGACAACGCCTACACTGGAGTCGCGTCGATTTTGAATTGGTTTAATCCCGGCTGGCAGTGGAATATGGATACCTTTGGGCGGCGATCGCTTTACCGCTATCTCATTCAGCAACACACTCCAACCGCTTATCAATACTTAGCTAAAGAAGCCTTACCAGCTTATCTACAAACGTCTAGTCGAGCCACGCAGGCTCTATCAATGGCGCTACAGCGAGGCTACAACCGTTTGTCGGATCTAGCAGCGATTCAATGTCCCTGTCTTGTGCTTGCAGGAGCAGACGATCGCCACATTACAGCCGCCTCCAGTTTAGAGACCGCGCAGGCACTGCCTCAAGCCGATTATCACTGCTACCCTAACGCGGCCCACCTCTTTCCGTGGGAGATTCCGGCTATTGTGAGAGCAGACATTGATCGCTGGCTTGACCAAAATCCAACCGTCGTGACTCCACTAGAAGGGTTTCATGCAGCCTCTACCGACCTCTAAAGCTCAGCTATAAACATTGGTAGCGACCCCTCTCTTGTCAAAACAGTTTTCCAACCTGGATGCAGCGTGAGGGCGATCTTAAAGATCAATTTCAATCGACGATCGCACCCAATGCATTCGTTCAAGTATGAATCCCTGATAAAGCTCTGATAAAAGACTTTGTTTGTTCGACAAATGTTGTGTCGATGGCGGATCAACCCTCCCGAAAAAGACACCATAATGCGAGAGTCGAAACCGCACCTCATTCTCAACTAGGTTCCTCAACGTGATGCAAGAGCCGTCGATTGTGCCCTTACTCGAAGATTTAAAGAGTCCTGACGAAGCTGTGCGCGATTGCGCGACCCAAGCACTCTGGCACATCTGGTTTGGGCAAAAAGGGATGCTTGGCTTAGAGAGGCTCCGACGTGCTCAAAGTTTGCTTGAAGAAGGCAACCCCTCTGAAGCAGAGGCGACTCTGACAGCTTTGGTGCAAGATCAACCTGATTTTGCAGAAGCCTGGAATCGACGAGCGGTGCTCTACTACGTTCAGGGTCAATATCAAAAGGCGATCGCAGACTGCGAAACGGTAATCTACCTCAATCCGGTTCATTTTGGTGCTCTACACGGTTTGGGCTTATGTCACGCAGCGTTGGGTTGTTATGCAGACGCCATTGAAGCTTTTCAGAAAGCGATCGCAATTCAACCGTATGGCCTAGCGAATCAGCGATTACTTCTAGAATGCACACTGCATCTTGGCTAGCCAGCTAAGGCAATTTACTTTGTAGCGTCACCTTTTCCCATAGTTCCGTGCAAACTCAGGGTGCTGTCTCTCCATCACAAACGGCTTAATGAACCACCAGTTCATCGTCTAAATATGTAAAGCTCGTGTAAGTTTTTATACGCTCAAGATGCAATTCATCGCGATGAGTCGCTCGTTGAAAAGCAGCCGACAAACAATCCAACCACGAGCGGATGCAGCATTCGTAAAGTTCTGGCTCAATGCTTTCTAAGCGTATCCGTTGATCAAGTTGCTGGATTAAAGAAATGTCATACGGCTTTCCGCGCTACTCCCCTCTAAGTAGTGATCTAAATCACTCTTACGTCTAGGGCTGGATCACTTCAATCCTAAGGCAACCAGTAGAGAATTTACGCAGAGCTCCTGCTAATCAAAATGAAAAGAACAGCAATGATCCGGCACCTTGTCCAGAAAGCCTTGTACGTCAAAAAATTGACTCCTGACATTGAAAACGAGATCAACTACGAACTCACACGCTTAGGGCACATTTCAGATGTTGATTTTGAAGCGCTTGAACTTCTGATGTCCGAGATGGATGCTGGGCGCATTCAATTGGTTCCTAGCCCCTAAAGGCAGCGTCCCTTATCACATCTCTCCGCTATCGCTGAGTTACTTTGAGGAATTGACACCTCTAGAGTTCTAATGAGTGTAATGTTCGATGCAATGCACTCTACAAGCTTAATTTTGTCTGGTTGATTTAGCAGCCACTGGTTTCATCCTTTGGGTTGCTGGCTTTATGCCAACAGCAGCGTTAGCTTGATTGCAAAGTACTTGCCATGCGTTGAAGTTTTCTACCCACTTCTTCCATTGTGTAGAAGAAGGTGAAAAAGCGTAGAAGTTCATCGATCGGGTAATCTGCTTGCTCTATACGCTGTAAATGCTGCACCTGCTCGGTCGCTTGCGACAAGCTATTTTCCAGGTTTGGTAGCAAGAGATGCGTGTCATGTGCTTTCACGGCTGTTGCTAGAGAAAGCAGGGCGATTGTGGTTTCCTGGGAGAGTTGAGTTAAATAGGGTGATAGCCGTTGCCAAAACGTATCCTGCTGCCTTGCCAGGATGGTGTGTTCCATCGTGAGGATATGCTCCCAAAGGCGGCGCACAAGAAACTCCCAGGCTTCATTGACTTGCGTTGCAGACAATACACCCGCCCGCCCTTCGCGCATCTCCTGCAATAGCGCTCGGCTTTTTTGAAGTGAGCTGATGATTGTAAGCTTTAAGGCATCAACGTTGAGACGATCGTACTCTCCTGTCAGCGCACCAGTCATCACCAGCTGATAAAACTGCTCAAGGCTTACTAACGTCTCCGCTAAGCAGCGCCGCAGTTCATCATCGACACGAGAGGGAAAGATAAATTGATTAACCAGCAGCGCTGAACCAATTCCCAGTAGTGTTTCTAAGGCTCTACCCCACGCATACAGCCAGGGGGAGTGATGGTAATTTAAAATGACGATCGCCGAAATATAGCCCGACAGCTTTGCGGCTTCATTAAATTTCCAAACCGAGGAGAGAAAAATGGTGAGGAAAACACTGCCTATTAAAGACCAGGGGCTGCTACCAAATAACGTGGCGATGAGCGCGCCAATGAGCGCACCAATGGCCGTTCCAATCAACCGTTGCACACTCAGCGTTACGGTGCTGCCAGCTGTCGATCCCATGACAATAATGGCTGCAATGACCGCATAAAATGGGTATTCCCAGTGCAGCATTTGGGCGAGAATGTAGGCGAGTGCTGCCGCGATCGCGGTCTTAAGCGCCATTTTGCCCAGCAGTAGTAACGCCAGCCCGTTTGGAGATTTTAACCACTCGTACCAAGCAGTGAAACCAGGGCGCTTGCGCTTAACAGCGCAATTGGGGACTTGCTCCTGGCATCTGGCATCTGTCTCTGGCCCTCTCACAGCTTACCCCTCACACTTCTTCAAGCACAGAATGCCCTAGCACTGCAAAAATCTGGCGCTGTTCAAACAGCTCAACCAAATCGTAATTGAGTTTGGATTGCACTGCTTCTTGCCGCAAGATTTTTAGCGCTGTTGGAACCGAAAGGCTGCGTTTATAGGGACGATCGCCTGCTGTCAGGGCATCGTAAATATCCGCGATCGCCATCATCTGCGACTGAATGGGAATATCCGGTTGCTTTAAGCCTAGCGGATAGCCACTACCGTCAAGCTTTTCATGATGACCATAGGCGATCGCGGGCACATTCTGAAGCTGCTTGGTCCAGGGAATTTGCTTCAAGAAATCGTAGGTATGGGTCACGTGGGATTGAATCGCATCCCGTTCCAACGGTGTGAGCGTACCGCGTAGTATTACAAGCTGCATCATTTCCTCTGGAGAGATTAACGGCTTGAGCTGACCATCAACATCTCGGTAGGTGTAATGGGCTAACTCACGCAGTTGCGCTAATGGTTCTTCAGCCAGAACTCGCGGTTCGTTGGTTTCTACCAGCAGCGTCCAATAGTGATCAAGTTGGGCAATCGCCCGCTCCAAGGTTTTATCCAGCATGTTGAATTGCTGACAGTGGGTACAGTCAACCTTGCCATCTGGTGCCGCTTTGTGACTGGGATGTTCGACTAAATGCTTGAATTTTGCTTGAGCACATTCCATCTCTAGCGTTCGCTGGGCAAGCGCAAACCGATTGCGGATCACTTCAAGCTGCATCGGAAACAGTTTCTTCTGTTTGCCCAGAATAGCCTCTGGCACGCCAACCTTGCCAAAGTCATGAAGCAAAGCAGCGTAACGGATTTCCTGAATCTGCCGCTCGTTGAAGTAAATTGGCTGGAGTGCGCCGATCGTAACCGCATTCGCTTCCTGGCTGAGCCGTACAGTTAGATCAGCGACTCGCTCTGAGTGACCAGAAGTGCATGGATCGCGGGCTTCAATGATTTGCACTGACGCTTTGACAAAGCCTTCAAACAAATGCTCAATGCTTTCTTGCAGTTGGTTGCGCTCAATGCAAATAGCCGCCTGACTGGCAAGCGATTGCAGCACTCGCTTCTCCCAATCCAAATAGGGTTGCGTCTCGTCTATAGCGTTCTCAGCCGTAATTACCGTTTCTGGATCACGCTTACGGTTGATGAGCTGAAGCACGCCAATCATCTCGCGCTCCTGATTCTGCATCGGTAGCACCAGCACCGATCGCGTCCGATAGGAGATGCTGCGGTCGAAGCTGCGATCGAGTTGATAAGGCACCCCTTCTGGTAAATCGTATGCATCTGGGATATTTAAGCTTTCCCCCGTCAAGGCGACATAGCCAGCTAGACTTTTAGGAGTCATCGGCATGGCAAACTCTTGAAAGGAAGCGGCTGGTTGGGAAAAGTTTTGCGCAACTTTGAACCAAAGCTTCGGTTCATCGCCCGTGCGATCGACCAAGTAAACACTACCCGCATCGCTACAGGTAATTTCACGACTTTTGGTCAAAATCAGAGTTAATAGAGCACCTAAGTCATGAGTACTGGAAAGCGCCGTGCCGATCGCCAGAAGTTGTTCAATTAATCCAGAGCACTCAGTCGTTTCCTGGGACTGATCCCGGCTATCGGTCATATCCAACCTCGGAGGGCGAGCAGTAGAGAGCCTGAGCTGTCAAAAGGGATGTTGAAAGCCACTTCAAGCAAGCAATGTCAAGCAGATGAAGCCATGAAAAAGCTCCAAGCAACGCTGAGACACCTCACTTCCCATAGGTAACAAACATTTATTCAACAGACAATGTAAGCATTACGTAATGTTTGTATCCCTTAAAGACAGCCTGAACAAAATTGCTGGCGCAAGTGTACTAGTTGGCTTTAATCACTAGAATAGTCCGCGTCAAAATATTTATAGAAGGCGACCGCAAGACTTAATCGAATCTCCATCAAATTGCAAGTCTAACGATCGCGCGCTTGATGCTTAAACCGCTACGCAAAGCAGAACCAAAGCACCCTTTAAAAAACTATCCGCTCCTACCAGGCGTTCAAGTCAACAGAACAGCCTAGTAGGAGCGGTGTAGCGGGTCTTCAAACTGAAACCAGACTGCCGGAAGGAACTCCGAATCAGCCATTGCATCCGTGTGTACTGAGTATCACTCGGACTGAAGGTTGACTGTTAGAGAACAGCCCCAGCACACAGCCGGCTAACTTCAGCTTGATGACCCAGGCATTTACTACTATCTGGCATGGGCATCACCTCCTAAATCCTAAACGGCATAATTTCAAAAGGTTGGAACCCGCAGGCTCCAAGTGGTTCACCACCTTTTCTTAAGGTAACACACCAAATCAGAAATGGGGAGCATGACGTAGTGCCTCAAAGAAGTCATTTACAAAGAAAAAGCCCCTGCGATCGCAGGGGCTGTATACCCGACTAAAACAAGTTAGACCTAACCACGTTGAACGCTAACTTTAGAGAGCGTTACCACGTGGGAGTACCTCTTCGGGGAAGCTAAAGTGTTCATGGGGTTGGTCTTGGGGAGCCATCCAAGCGCGGATGCCCTCGTTGAGCAAGATGTTCTTGGTGTAGAACGTCTCAA
>JAESFU010000238.1_pt1 | contig 57581 bp, 55 predicted proteins | sample 9269461 | NCBI WGS metagenome assembly JAESFU01 (sample SAMN14502556, study PRJNA617107) | algae metagenome | isolation source: Stenomitos rutilans HA7619-LM2 and co-occurring heterotrophs from cave walls | place: USA: Waikapalae cave, Hawaii | collected 2009-07-28
CTGCCAAGGCGCGCACGCGTGAAGCACTCGACCAAGCCTTAACCCACATTATCAATGATTGTATTTCCGAGGAGGATGCACTCGGTTGGTTCGCTCACTGTGGCTTATTCATTTGAAAACCGCTGTAGCTCCTCAATAATTTCACTGCCGCGCACTGAAGCAAAATCAATGTAGTATTTCTTGTCCTCAGGATTTTTAAATACCAGCGTCTTACTGGGATCACAGGCTCTGCGAAATTTTGCTCGATCAAGACTCATAAGGTTTTTCTCTTAATCAACTGCGAGGCGGGCAACTCTCTTTATTTTTCTCGAAGCTTATTTAATTCAGAACTCTCTGTTTTCTGCGGCAACTCCAACCTGATTCGCTGCTCTTCCTTCCCTCCCACCTTATCCCGCTTTACCACTGGCGGTGCATCCTTCGCCGTATCCAACCGATCTGCCATCACCCGCATCACCTGGGCAAAATCCCGCGATGGCATCACCTCAACTCGATCCAGGATGTCCTTGCTCGTTAGTCCCCGATTTCGCCCATACAGGTAAGCCACAAAGTCCTCAACCAGCATCCCTCGCCTCCGGGCAAGCTTCTCTAGATTCTCCAGGTTCGGCAAATTCTTACCGTTCTCCCAAGATTGCACCGTTGATTGCGACACATCCAGCAGTTGGGCAAACTCACGCTGGGACAACTCACCCCTTGCCTCCAACGTTGCAGCCGCTAATCGTTTCAGTACGTTTTCGTCCACAAACACCGCAACGAACACTCACTCTAAGGAAACACAGAATTAACTCTCACACAATCAAATGATTGCTTAATCATGTATTATTCTGTTGAATGATATTTCGTTCAAAAACGAACATAGTTTTGTTCAAAGCCATGAGCCAATCCTCCCTGCCCAAACAACGCGAAAACGTCACGATTCGTATGAACCCTGACTTAAAGGAGCAACTACAAATCAAAGCGATTAAGGAAAGGTGTCACCTCTCTGACCTCATTGAACAAGCTGCCCTTCTCTACCTAGAGCAACAAAAGCCTGCATAGGAAAAATGCCCCATCTACAGCCAGCAGCGGGGCATCTACTTGTACTTATCTGCATCATGACAAATCCAGTCCCACCTTCTGAAGCATCAGGGATACAAAAGCCTCCCCAGTTCGTGCAGATTCCCAAAGACTTAATTCGATATGCCCGAACCCTAAAGCTTACAGGGACTCAATATGACCTCTGGCTTTACCTCTGGGAACTCGACCCCTATGGCGATCGCTGGGTAGACATTCCCCCGCCTGTCGAAATTGCCGCTCTGCTGTCCGTAGACCCTCGCACCGTGCAAAGAGCCGCCCGCCGACTAGAAGACTGCGACCTGTTTGACTTCCAGATTGAGCGCTGGAAGTGCCGCAATACAACCGTTTCAGTCAAAACCCGCGATCATTCTACGGGCAAAGAGATCCGCCTTCCGACAAAACGATCCAAAGGGCGACAGAACGATCCCGTTGCCACCAACAAGATCCCCCTGCCATCAACAGGATCAAACGATCCAAATGAGGGGCTAAGACCTTTACAGGCAGTGGGTTCTGAGTCCCCTCATACTCTTCATACTGATCCACATTCTCTCATAGACCAGACAGAGTGACAGGCAGAAAGAACAGGGGAGAGTCAATTTTTACTCAATGAAGAATTTTTGCCAGCCTTTCGAGAGTGGCTGCTCAACAGAGCCAAACAGCTACCGCAATATCCAGCTCTCATTGAGCAGTGGGTTGAAATACAGGCAAAAGTTGAAGCGAACCAAAAAGACTTTCTCAACCACCTCAAATCCAAAAACGGGGTAAACGTTCCGCCGCCCGTTCCAGACCGCTTTCAAATTGAAATGGCGTGTGCCCAAGCGGTACTCAATGGCGATCGGGCTTGGGCACTCAGCAAACTACAGCAGCTCTGGGCTGAAGGCTGGACTGATTTAGTCCAAGACCTTTGCCAGCTCTACCAGGAATGGGGCTTCATCATCTCCAACAGCGGTGTGGAGGTTGGGCAAGACCAAAACATTCGATCATCAAGCAACAGAGGTGAAGCATCGTGACCGCTATCCGGTTTGAATTTATCGACAAGCACGAAGCCGCTGCACTCCTCAAAGTTCACCCTGGCACCCTCAACCGATATCGTCAGGAAGGGAAACTGATTGAGGGCGTTCACTATACCCGCCTCAGTTCCCAGACCATTCGGTACAACAAAGCTTTATTAGAAGACTGGGTCATCAACCGTGATGACCCAGCAGCCCACCGTCGAGCGATCGAAGTCTACCTGGCTTCCCTCTTAGGCAACCAGTCAAAAAAGAAAAACTAATCAAGTACCAATCAATTCCGGTAGCTTCGGTCTTCCCTGAACATTGCCCGCGTAATCTCGAAAGAGCGTCTGAATCTCGTGTCCGGTCATCTCTGCAATCATCGCCGGGTTCAGTCCCATGTCTAGCGCATGAGAGATCAAGGTCCTACGGGTGGTGTAAGGCTTACGGTACTCTACCTCCACCTTAGACAGTACCGCTTTCCAGGCACGGTTCCTAAAGTTGTGATCGTCGATCGCCCGACCTTTAGGAGACGGGAACACCAAATCATCCGGCTTTGCATCGGCAGGCTTTCGACTGAGAAGCATTGCTTGCAGTCTTGGAGTCAGAGATACAAACCTGGCTCGATTATTCTTCACCTCTTTCCGATGCCCCCGGCTCAGACTCTCTCCAATCCAAACCACGGAGCAATCATGGTTGAGATGTACCCACCGCAGCCCGATCGCTTCACCTGTTCGACAGCCCGTTGACAGCAGAAACTCCACGTAGCCTGAGTAGTGCGCGTAGTAGCAATCGCTCCTGAAACCCTCCAGAATTTTCTCAATTTCCGCCTTGGTGAATGGTTTCGCCTTCTGACGTGGCGGCACCTTCACTGTCTTAAGAACGTCCACCCAGAGATTGTTATCTACCAGCTTCTGCTTCATCCCCCATTCCCAGCAGGCACGCATCAAGGTAATCCGCTCGTGTAGGGTAATGGGTGCAATGCGCTTCGCTAACCAGACTTTGAATGCCTCAGCGTCAGCCTCCCTTAGAGCGATCGCTGCTTTACCCCTAAAGAACTGATTGATATAGCCCAGCAGTGCCGAGTACTTTGCCAGCGTCTGTTTGTAAACCTGCTTCGTTTTGTAGCTGATGAATTTCTCAAACAGTGCCACTACTGTGATGTGGTCGCTGATGGGGCGCTCTGCTTTGTACTTCACCAACGTGCGATCGAAATTCCCTGTTGCGATGTCACCCTCAATCTGCTTCGCCTTCCCCTCCGCTACAGTCCGATTTGTCTTGCCTTCTGGCAGTTCCAAATACAGAAAGTACCGCTTACTTTGGTAGCTCCAGCACAACCGCAGTCGTCCTTTAAACGTCTGCACCGTAACCGTCCCCTTGGGAGACTTCTTGCGCTTCCCCAATTGAGATACTGTTTCGTGCGATCGCGATACTTCGGCTCTGACCACACACCCTCCTGAAAGGTCGCTATCAGTGGAATTCAGTATCGCAATCGTATCTCAATCAATGCTTGAAACCGTGTCAGGATGTGTAAGGTTGAGGTACCTTATTGAGAATGGCAGCTCTAAACCCAGCTTTCTTTAAAGCGCAAAAACCCTCTCATTGAGAGGGTTTCATGCCATCGGAGCGGCGAGATTCGAACTCACGACCCCTACTACCCCAAAGTAGTGCGCTACCAAGCTGCGCTACGCCCCGATTTGCTTGCTCAGTATAACACGATCGTACAGACCGCTGGTAGCTTGTCAGACGACTTCCTTCACCGCCGCCTGTGCTTCTCGGCGCAAACCCGCTGCGATACGAAATAGCTCTTGCCCCGTGTGCAGGTAATAGTCATCATAGTTGAGCGTAAAAAACTCTAGCTGCTCGATACCGTCATCAACCTGGTTCAAGCAGTAATAAAGATGGGCGGCAACGCCTGCCAGCGTTTTGGGGTTGGGAAGAGACTGAAAAATGGTTTCAGCGCGGCGCAGGCGATCGCGACAGTCCTCAAGATAGTCCTGAAAATCCGCCATCAGTACATCGTCAAAGGGATCAGCAGCAAGATTGTCAATCTGCTCCTTCAAGGGCTTGAGAATTTGCTGTATCAGATGGCTGACAGGCGTATAGACCTGGGTCAACCACTGTTGCAGATGTGCATCTGCCTGCTGAGCCGTTTGCTGCTGGTTACGGTGACGTGCCTGTGCATCAGCCGTCCGCTGCTGACGGTTCCCTCGGCCTGTGGAAAAACCTGCGTCTTCGAGTTGGGTGAGATAGTGGATCTGCTGATCATACGATTTACGATTTTCAGGATCGCCCAACACTTCGTAAGCGGCATTGACTCTGGCAATCTTCTCGTGGTTAGCAGTTTCGCGGTTGCTATCGGGGTGAAACTGCTTGGCTAGCTGACGATACGCCTGTTTAATCTCTGCCTGGGTTGCTGTTGGTTTAACGTTTAAAGTGCGGTAGTGATCAGACCTCATGCTGCTTTTTTCAGGCTTACCCTCCAAGCATAGCGGGCAAATTTAGCTCAGAGTCCTGGAAGAGAGGGGTACTCAAATAGCGTTCACCAAAACTAGGCTGAATCATGACAATGAGCTTGCCTGCATAGTCAGGACGACGACCTACTTGAATAGCTGCATAGAGCGCAGCCCCACTCGAAATGCCTGAAAGTAAGCCTTCTTCACGAGCTAAACGTCGTCCGTAGGCAATCGCATCATCATCAGGAACCGTAATCACCTCATCAATCAGGTTTACATCCAGCACAGGCGGCACAAAGCCAGCGCCAATCCCCTGAATTTTGTGGGCACCGGGACGACCACCAGACAGAACGGGACTGTTGGCTGGCTCAACCGCGATCGCCCGAAACTCAGGTTTACGCGTTTTGATCACATCAGCCACGCCTGTAATCGTGCCGCCTGTCCCCACACCTGCCACGATCGCGTCAATCTGACCGTCAGTATCCTCCCAAAGCTCTTCTGCTGTGGTTTGGCGATGAATCTGAGGATTAGCTGGGTTGCGAAACTGTTGCAGCATGTAGGCATTGGGTACCGTTTCCACAATCTGTTGTGCCCGCTGAATGCAACCGCTCATGCCTTCAATCCCCGGTGTGAGTTCCAGTTGTGCCCCATACGCACGGAGCATGGCACGCCGTTCAGAACTCATCGTTTCTGGCATGGTTAAAATCAGACGATAACCTTTTGCAGCAGCGGCCATTGCCAGGGCGATGCCTGTATTGCCTGAGGTTGGCTCTACCAGTACGGTTTTGCCCGGTGTGATCAACCCGTCTTTCTCAGCGGTATCAATCATGCTGATGCCAATACGGTCTTTGACGGAAGCAGAAGGGTTCATCCCTTCGAGCTTGACTAAAATGCGTGCCGTACACCCGTCTGCCTGAGGAATTCGATTTAACTGTACCAGGGGGGTGCGACCAATGAGTTCGGTAATATTTTGAGCGATTCGCATGGGTCTAGATGTAATACATGATGTCGAGTTGTCGTCGGGCGTTGCATTTTTCGCTTAGGTCTTGCAAAGTACAGCGCTGTAAAACGGCATTTGCGGCTTGATGCGCTTCTTGCCACACATCCCAAATGACAGCACTTTCGACTGTTTTGGGCACGATTTGCGGCTCTGCTGATTGGGCTTCGGCACCCTCCAGGCATTGCAGCACTTCCAGAAGATTAATCTTCCAGGGTTCACGCGCCAAAATGTAGCCGCCTTTTGCCCCTCGCTGCGATCGCACCAAGCCACACCGTCTGAGTGTAGCTAATAATTGCTCCAGGTAGCGATCGGGAATTTGTTGCTGTGCAGCAATTTGGCGAATCTGAAGCGGCTCGCCACTGGCATAGTGCGTTGTTAACTCAATCAGCGCCAGGATGGCATATTCATTCTTACTTGAAATTTCCACGGGTAGAGTTTAATAAACAGTAGTTGAGGTCAGATCCCAGATTCATTATACTACGGTTCTACACTGGGGTTTTTGGATGAGCAAAAACAAATCAGCCCTACGATCGCAGGGCTGATTCATTCGGTGATCAGCGCTAAGGCCCCTAATCGTTGCTCAGGTTAGAACGTGAACGTCGTCCGTAAAACGCCAACAAAAACATCTTCGTTAGAATTACTGCCAGGAATACCCGCATTCTGGTTCACGCTGGGAAGATAAATCAGTCCAGGCGTAATGGAGATGTTGTCTGTCAGTTGGTACTTATAGAAGACTTCGATATGGTAAGCAAAATCCTGACTCCGGCTTGCAAAGGCTGGACTCAGATTGGCATTACCAACGTCAATGCCTCTGAGCGTTGGTTCTGCGCCTGCAACAATACCTAGCAAATTACCTTTTTTACCCAGATCTGGGAAGCCGACTGCTACCGCAAAGTTCCAGATGTCAGCGTCGCCCAAGCCGATGATCGTCGCGTCGCTATAGCCAACCCATCCATTCACAATAAAGCCACGAGCGGGTCGGAAGGACGCTTCAACCCCAAAGGAGTTGCTTTCTACCGGGAACGATCGCCCTCGCAACAGCGAATTATTATTCAGGTTTGCAAACGTCGTCCCCGTACCACCGAGGTTAAAATTGTTCCCAGCCGTCAAGCCAGGATTATTTCTCTCATAGCCCCGCACATAGGTCAAGCCAAGCTTGAAGCCTCCGGTGCTAAAGACAAGTTGTGCCAGAGCAGAGAAGTTACCATCAAACAAACCGCCATCTGCGCCAGGGTTGCTAGCCGTGTTGGAAAGGTAGCCAACATCAAGCTTGAAGTTACTGCTGAACTTGTAGTTAAAGCCAACCCCAGCCCCCAAAGGACCAATGCGGTAGATGGGGTTGCGCTCTGCAAAGCGAGAGAGCGCATTTTGGCCGCCGCCGTTGCCTTCAAAGAAGGGGTTGATGGTGTCAGCGTAATAATGATGTAGGGCACCATTCGCAAAAATTGTCGTGGTCAGGTTTTTGCCGATCGGAAAGCGGTAATCCAACACATCTACAAAGACGCTATTGCCACCATTGTTTGAGTCTGTAATCGTCCCATCAGCCGCAGGATTGCCGCCATCGTAGGGAAGGTTTGCTTCGTTGGTGCGCTGATAGTTGGCCTGTGCGTTGGGAATGCTGGGATTGCTCAGTAGCCGAGTCGCATTACCAGCCTGAAGACGTACTCTTAAGCGGTCTTTACCCGTAAAGCTGGAGAGAAAGTTGAGTCGAATGCGATCGTTGAACACTGTATTGGTGCCGCCCTGTCTAGGAAAATCACCAAAGGCGTCGGCGATCGTGAAAATGACCTCTCCACTCAGCTTGGTCGTCGTTGAAAACTGTTGCTTCTCCAGCGTTGCTGTCCGCGCTTCTAAAGCATCAACGCGACCACGCAGCGTTGCCAACTCAGCCGCAAACTCTTCTTGCAGCTTTTGTACGGCCAGCAAATCCTCTTTCTTGACGAGATCAGCGGTGCCTGCGGCGATGAGTTCATTGATGCGATCCATACAAGCATTTAGACCTGCCGCAAACTCGTAACGGGTCAACGCTCGGTTTCCTCGATAGGTCTTGTCGGGGTAGCCCACAATGCAACCATAGCGCTCAACCAGCGATTGCAACGCTTGAAAAGCCCAGTCAGTTGGTCTTACGTCCGATAACTGCGAAACTGACGTGACTTGATTTGCTGCATTTGTGGGAACGGTGCCTTCCGTGCCGTAAACCAGCACCTGGTTTAAAGCTGCTGTTGGTTGGTTGGATGCAGGTGCAGCCTCTGCCAATAGCATCGGACGTTCGGGAGAAGCCGCCAGCTTTTTATCTGATGTTTCCCCGATCGAGGGTTGCGCAATGGCATCTGTGACAGCAGTTACGGTTGCAGTGGCAGGTGTAAGCGCGATCGCAGAGACCGTAACAGTCGCGCTGAGAACTGCTGGAGCCGCCAGCAAGGGCTTCCAGAATTGGTTTGACATAGATATGTGATCCTCACACTCAAGATATAGAAGCATAGACTAGCTAAACCACCCTATTGGAGGATGACTCAACCTGGTCTTTAACTTTCTAGAATTCTACACTTAATTAAATAAAGGCGGTTGAAGCTTATGCTGTTTGTGCATTCGCTCCATGCCAAAACCAAAAGAGAAGCCTTCCAGCCCTCCACGAATGTGCTAACGATCCTAGAATGTGAATGTTGTCCGAATGACACCCACATATTGCGTGTCGTTTCTGCTGTTCCCTTCGGGGTTAAATAGTACAAACACACCTGGTGTAATTGCAATGTTGTCTGTCAGACGGTAGCGGTAAAAGGCTTCCAGGTGAAGTGGCGTACTTGTATCGGTGCGGTTGTTGGTTAAACCACTGTTGCTGATCACATTAGGAGCCATCCCAAACAAAAGACCGCCCAAATTGCCTCTCTTACCCAAATCGGGAAACGCCAGGTAGCCCACCGCACTCAAGATAGTGGCGTTATCGCTATTACTACTGCGATGAGCGAAGGATGCCGAGGCCCAACCACCGATAAGAATCTTAGGGCTGAGTTTAAGCTGCACAGCACCCGCGATCGAGTCTGCTGATGTTGCAGCACCAGCAAACGGGTTAGCGGCAAAGCTAGTACCTGTGCTGCTGGTGAGATTAACGCCGCCGCCATTTGGTTCTGCGCCTGTGTAATAGGAGTGGGCATACGCAAGCCCCAGCGTTAGCGCTTGATTTGGCTGAAAAACAAGCTGAGCCACAGTGGCATTAGAGCCATTGAACAAACCTCCTTTGGCGGCTGGGTTATTGCTACTGCCCCCCGCAAGATAACCGCCTTCCAAGCGCAACGCATCATTAAATTTGTAGGCAAACGTGATACCAGCAGAACCCACGTTGTTAGGGTTGTTGATGCGATAAAAGGTGTTGAACCGTCCAAAACGAGAGATGGAACCAGCACCACTACTCTCAAACGGGCTTAATGTGCTCACTACCGAATCCGAAAGCTCATCATTTAGCGCATCGATTTGAACTGTGAGTTTGTCACCTACAGGAAAGCGATAGAATAACTTATCGATTTGAACCGCATTGCCCTCACTACCATCGAAACCCAGGCGAGTTTCATTGGTACCGGTAAGGCCACCATTAAAGGGAGTCGTATTCCGAGCCTGTAACCGAGTTCGCAGACGGTCTTTTCCCGTAAAGCTTGTATCCAACGCGAGACGGACGCGATCGGAAAAAATGGTGTTTGTATCGTCATTTCCGGTTGTGTTGGCGATGGTACCACCCGCGCCATTGACGGTGGCACTACCGCCAAACGTATCGGCGATCGAGAAAATGACTTCGCCGCTCAGCTTCGTGGTGGTCGAAAACTGCTGTTTCTCCAGCGTAGCCGTTCGTGCTTCTACCGCATCCACACGACCACGCAGGGTTGCCAACTCTGCCGCAAATTCTTCTTGCAGCTTTTGCACGACCAACAAATCCTCTTTCTTAACGAGATCAGCCGTACCAGCCGCAATCAGCTCGTTCACCCGATCCATACAAGCGTTGAGACCCGCCGCAAACTCGTAGCGACTCAGGGCACGGTTGCCACGATACGTCTTGTCGGGGTAGCCCACAATGCAACCATAGCGTTCAACCAGCGACTGCAACGCTTGAAATGCCCAGTCAGTTGGTCTCACGTCTGAAAGCTGGGATACAGAGGTTACTTGACCGATCATTTCTGTAGAGGCGTTGCCCTCAGCGCTATAAGCAGCGACCTGACTGAGCGTGGAGGCGGAAGGCGTTGGCTGAGGCAAGGGGCCTGAAGCGATCGTCTTAGGCGTTTGGCTGACCGAAGACACAGACGTTCCATTCCTGGCAGCGCCGCCCTCGATGCTGTAAGCAGCCATTTGATCGAGGGTCGAGGCGGGAGGTGATGGTTGAGGGAATGCAGCCGTCATGCTATCCCCAGTCGCCTGACTTGTCGGGCGCGAAAGCCCTGCATTAGCCATATTCGTTGCCTGATCAATCGTTGCTGCTGGGGATGGGGCATCCATCGCTTCAGCAGCTTGCACAGATGGACTGTTACCCGCGATCGCAGATGCTGCTGCCGTAGCACTCAGAAGTGCTGGAGCCACAACCAACTTTTTCCAAGATCGATTTGACATCGTTAACCCTCATCCTCCACACCATTCGCATCAAGTTATAGACATCACATACAGGCGATTGAATACACTAAGGGTATGAGAACCCTACTCACCTTACGCATCTGCCCACACCTGATCCGGACGTTCTCATCAACGTCAACGCTCTTCTCAAAGTCATTGGGTACCGAATGATTCATATACATTTGCATGCAAAAAGCCCCGCTTATGCGGGGCTTTTTCACAGACTCAATTCAGGTGTCAAACTACAGCAGCTTGCAGCTAGATGAAATACAGCTCTTAGCCTAAAAGCCAAATTAGAAGCTCTTTTCACTGCTGACTGCTGGCTGCTGGCTCCTGCATTCTGCTGTATTTAGAACGAGAAGGTCGTCCGAAGCACGCCAACATACTGAGTGGCGTTGTCGTTGTTCCCTTCTGGGTTGAAGATCACAATAACACCCGGTGTAAGCGCAATGTTGTTCGTCAGTTGATAGCGGTACAGGGCTTCCACATGGAATGAGGTGTCGTCATCAAAGCGTCGAACACCCGCAGCGTTGCGGAAATCGTTGCCAGTCACCTTCGCTGGAACACCAACGATAATGCCGCCCAGGTTGCCCTTCTTACCCAAATCAGGGAACGCTAAATAAACAGCGCCAGTGTAAATTTCTGCCTCATTGCTGCTCCGACCCTGATAGGCTTTGTAGTAGCCAAACCAGCCTCCAATAATAAACTGAGGACTCAGGCGGAAGTTTACCTGGGCACCAAGGGTATCAACCGAGGTGGGGTTGTTAAGGAATGGGGTGGAAGCATAGGCGCTGCCTGTGCTTGCAGTCACATTCACGTCGCCGCCGGGGTAGTAAGAGCGAACGTAGGACAACGCAATTTCCAGTGGCTTGGCTGGTCTAATGACAACTTGCCCGATCGCGGAGTAAGCACCGTTGAACAGACCGTTCTTATTACCTGGGTCGTTGCTGTTCGTATCAGAAATGTATCCACCTTGCAAGCTGAACGCAGGGTTAAACTTGTAATCAAACGTAAACCCAGCACCTGCCGCACCACTCCGAAGGGTTGAGTTGAGGCGTCCAAAGCGAGACAATGCTCCAACCCCACTGGGGGTAAAGGGGCTAAGGCTAGTGACGAGACCATCGTAGAACTCATTCTTGGTTGCATCGATCTGAACACGCAGGCTATCCCCTAGGGGGAACCGATAGTTCAACTCATCAATCCCAAAGGCATTACCACCGCCATCATCAAACCCCAGACGGGTTTCGTTGGTGCCGGTGAATGCACCACTGAACGATGTAAAGTTACCAGCTTGTAAGCGAGTCCGCAGCCGATCCTTACCTGTGAAGCTGGTGTCAAAGTTTAGGCGAACCCGGTTTGCAAAAATAGTCTGCGTTTGATCATCTTCTAAGCGACCTGCATTACCAGCATTAACGCCATTAAGAAAACCACCGCGACCATTACGGATCGCACGATCGCCAAAGGTATCTGCGATTGTAAAGAGAACTTCACCAACCAGCTTTGTGGTCGTAGAAAACTGCTGCTTCTCCAGAGTAGCTGTCCGAGCTTCGAGCGCATCCACACGACCACGCAGGGTTGCCAACTCGGCAGCAAACTCTTCTTGCAGCTTTTGGACTGCCAGCAAGTCTTCTTTCTTCACCAGGTCAGCGGTACCAGCCGCAATCAGCTCATTGATCCGATCCATGCAAGCATTCAAACCAGCCGCAAACTCATAGCGGGTCAGTGCTCGGTTGCCGCGATACGTCTTGTCGGGATAGCCCACAATACAGCCATAGCGCTCAACCAGCGATTGCAATGCCTGGAATGCCCAATCAGTTGGTTTAACATCTGAAAGCTGCGAAACGGAGGTCACCTGACCGACAATACCAGTAGAAGCAGCGCCTTCTGCACTATCACTAGCGACCTGATTCAAAGAAGCTGTAGAGGTGGTTGGCTGAACTTGTGTAGCCGCCGCATCAGCAACAATCGCTGGATTTTCAGGAAGGGGCGCTGAGCCAACTGCATGCTCAACAGTTGCTGCTTTAGGCGCAGCGCTGGCGGTTTCGGCAGCATTGGCAGCCGGATTAGAACCAACGATCGCAGACGCGGCAACCATAGCACTCAAAAGTGCCGGAGTCGCTAGCAGAGACTTCCAGATTGTTTTTGACATCATTGCTTTCACACTCACACCTTAAATACAAACGAATCTATGGAAACAAAACCCATCAAGGCAGTTTTCACTCACTTATAGCTCAGCTAGAGATTCTTAAGCTTTGGAACAATTAAGAACATTAAAATCAAAACTCAAAGGTAACCTCTAGAGAGCACTTCAGCTAAGCCATTTGCAAGCGCTTACCTGTTTCTCCAACCATTATCAGAGACGATGGTTAACATGACTTTAAAGGTATGCACCTTTTCAGAACCAGTTTTTAGCAGTTGAACCAGGAATTAGAGAAAATTTTAAACTTTTCAGTTATTACCACTACATTACAAGACAGAGTTTTTCAAAAAAAAGCTCTCCCATTTAGGGAGAGCTCGCAAAAGCCGAAACAGTTTAAGTTTCGTCAGAAACCTTACAAAACGTTCTAACAGACATTAGAACGTAAAAGTCGTTCTTAGAGTACCAATCAGCGCATCTGTGTCACCGTTGCCCTGAGCAGGGTTGATCACATAAATCACACCAGGAGTGATCGAGATGTTGTCACTTAGTTGGTATCTGTAGAATGCCTCAAAGTGAAGCGGTTGGACGTTAGTACCTTGACCAAACTTTCTAGAGTTACCCAGGTATGGTTCAACCCCAGCAGATAGACCCAGCAGGTTACCCTTCTTACCAAAGTCAGCAAACGCAACACCAACTCCGTAAGACCAGATTTCGCCCCGGCCAACGCCATCACCAGGCTTGTTCGCTTCAACGTAGGTACCAAATGCATTGAGCGAAATGGTTCTGCCAAGATTCAAAGAACCCGACACACCAAAAGCATTGACCGTTGTGGAGGTGAATTGTCCGGCTCTGCTGCCTGCGACGTTGGTGAAAGCAAAGTTACCCGCTGTGGTACCTTCAACAGGGCTACCCCCACCAGTGTCAAAAATAGCACCGCGGCGGTAGGCGTTGACGTAGGTTGCACCTAGCGAGAAGAAATCAGACTTGTAAGAGACCTGAGCCAGCGCAGAATAACTTCCGTTGAACAAACCAGCTTTATCCGCAGGATTGTTCGCGCCAAGACCGACGGTGTTGAGGGTTGAGTTATCAGCTAGGTAGCCAAGGCTTAACTTGAAACCCTTGACAATATCAAAGTTCAGACCAATACCCGAACCACCACCGATGTTGTAAATTGGGTTGCGCTGAGGGAAGAAACCAATGGGACCAGAACCGCTATCAAACCCTTCAAACAAACCAGCTTGAGTGGGAGCGTAGTCGTACTGAAGACCCGCAAAGGCAGGAATATAAACGTTGATTTTTTCACCTAGCGGGAAGTAGTAAGCCACCCAATCAGCAAAAATCTGGTTGCCACCTGTGCTACCAAACTGGAAGGTCTGTAGACCAATACCACCCGTTGCACCTTGGAAGGTGAAAGGCACAAAGTTACCAGCCGCAAGACGGGTGATCAACAAGTCCTTACCAGTAAAGCTGGTGTTGAGTGCCAAACGAACCCGGTCTTGGAAGACAGTGTTGTTGTTGAATGGCTGTCTAAATTCGTCGGTAACACCAAAGATGACCTCACCAGCCAGCTTAGTCGTGGTGGAGAACTGCTGCTTCTCAAGGGTTGCTGTGCGAGCTTCGAGAGAATCAACGCGACCACGTAGAGTTGCCAATTCAGCAGCAAATTCTTCTTGCAGCTTCTGCAAGACAGCCAGGTCTTCTTTTTTGACCAAATCAGCTGTACCAGCTGCAATTAACTCATTGACGCGATCGAGACAAGCGTTCAAACCAGCTGCAAATTCGTAACGAGTTGTAGCGCGGTTGCCTCGATAGGTCCGGTCAGGATAACCTGCGATACAGCCATAGCGCTCAACCAACGATTGCAATGCCTGGAAAGCCCAGTCAGTCGGTTTAACGTCAGACAGCTGAGAAACAGACGTTACCTGGCTAGCATTCGACGAACGACCTTCGCGGGTATAGCGATTGATCTGATTCAAGGAGCTATCAGCCGCTTCAGGAGCAGGACTAGCTGCTTCAGGAGCAGGACTAGCAACTTCCGCTGGCGTGGACGCAACTTGCACAGGTACGATCTTCTGACCAAAGCTGATTGTCGAAGGATTCGATGTTGCATCTACCGACGAAGGCTGCAATGCAGAAGCTTGAGGCTGAACAACTTCGTTCGCCGCTTTTGCTTCGGTTGCCATTGCAGATGCAGAGACCGTTAAAGCAGCAGCAAGAACGGCAGGGCTGACTAGCAGCGATTTCAAAAATACGTTTGACATGACTTTAATTTGTCCTCCTCACACCGATATAGAACGACTGTCAAGGTCTTCTATCGTTATACTCAAACAATCTAACAAGCTGACGCACTCAAGCGTAATCCAGATTAATTTCTGGCGCAAGCGCATTTTGTGCTGCTCACTACACTTGCCAAACATCATACCGAATCTTTCGCTTCCTGTCTCGGAAGTTGCAGATTTTTAAGCTGAATATGAATTTGCCGCATAGGAGCACATTTCTAAGAAAAATTCCTGAATGTGGCTGCTAGTCTATATGGCTTGAACGCAGAGACTTGTCTGCAAATGGAGTAGCTGAAGGCTAGGGGTTGTCATTCATTACGACCACATATGACTTGCACGAAGGGTTCCGGCCCCCAGCCTCATATGTTGGGGCTGGCGTGATGAGGCTGATACCGCAAGGTTTTGGAGAATTAATGACGCGCCGTCGTTGGCTGGGGCTATTTTTTTGTGGCAAAGGGTGGGCGATGCTGGCTCCACGGTTTTGCTGCCTCAAGTTGGGCAGCTAGGGCAATAAGAGTGGTTTCAGCAGCAGGACGACCAATCAGTTGCACGCCGATCGGCAACCCTCGCGGGTCAAAGCCAGCGGGAATCGTAATGGCAGGCTGACCTGTGGCGTTAAACGGTGGGCATGGAGCAACCCAGCCAATAATGTTTGCCATTGTCTGAGCGGGGCGAAGCTTGTCCCACTCACCCACTCGAATGGTGGTGTGGAGATAGGTCGGCAGCACTAGCACATCCACTGTGTCAAAGAAGGTTACGATGCGACGGGCAATCCTCTGCATTTTGCTGACGGCTCGCAGGTATTTACCGCTGGACTGGAAGCGCGACCGATTGAGTAACCAGCGGTTCATTTTGCCTAGAAAGATGAATGGGATGCCTGCTTCACTCAAAACAGATTGCCAGACGATCGTAAACGGCTCAATCAGATCGCCCACCTCAGGGCAGCCAGGCTCAACGGTGTGTCCCAATGCTTGAAGCAACTGCACTGTATCGAGAACGGCTTGCTGACAGGGAGCATCGGCAGTCCCAACGGGTTCTATGGTCGTGGCAAAGGCAATGCGTAGCCGTCCTGGAGGTGCTTGAGTCGCGGCAAGAAAAGAGTCTTCGGGATCAGGCAACCAGTAAGGATCGCCCGTTGTGTAGCCCGACATCGCATCCAACAAAGCGGCGGCATCAGCTACAGTACGACCAATCGGTCCACTGGTAGAAATGCCGCTCAACCGATCGCCATAGGGCGCATGAGTCACCCGTCCCCGTGATGGCTTAATGCCTACCAGACCGCAGCAGGAGGCAGGCCCCCGAATGGAACCACCCCCATCTGAACCCTGAGCGATCGGGCACAGTCCAGCCGCTACAGCCGCCGCTGCGCCACCACTAGACCCACCAGGCGTATAGTCTAGATGCCACGGGTTGCAGGCTGGTGGAAAACCATCGGGTTCTGTGTAAGGAAGCGTACCAACTTCAGAGGTGGCGGTTTTACCTAAGAGAATGAAGCCTGCTTGCTTAATTCGAGTAACCACACCGTCGTCTTCGGTGGCGACCCGCTTTTTGAGCACCTTGACCCCATAGGCGCAGGGTAGACCTGCTACCGCATTGAGATCTTTGATCGAGATTGGCACGCCAAAAAAGGGCGGCAGATCGTCGCTACTTTGGGCGATCGCTTCTGTTTTGGCTTTGGCATCGGCGATCGCCTGCTCAGCGGCAACGGTCACGTAACTACCCAGTTGCCCATTAAGTTGCTCAATGCGGTGCAGGTACAGCTCTACTAACTCCAGCGGTGAGATTTCCCGTTGGTGCACCAATTTTGCCTGTTCCAGCGCTGGAGCAAATGCCAGATCGATCGAGTTCATGTCAGGAAACCCGCTTCAGTGGTGCAGGTTGATGCCGTAGAACTTCGTCATACAGACACTCTAAGTGCGTAATGTTGTCCGTCAGCGTATAGCGTTCTTTTGCTCGCTGACGGGCATTTTGTCCGAGCAGCTTTGTCCAACCCGTATGATCGCACAGTTGGGGAAGCAAGGTTTTGAGTTGGGTCGCCACGTTTTGAGTCTTTAGAATTACGCCTGCCTCGTCTTCTAGCACCTCACCATCGGCTCCAGCATCGGTGGCAACGCAGGCTAACCCACACGCCATTGCTTCTAATAGTGACAGCGACAGCCCTTCTACCAATGAGGGCAACACAAAGACATCAGACCCACGCAAGATGTTGATGCGCTCCTGTTCGTCAGCAATGAAGCCCAGCCAGATGATGCCATGTTCAGGTCCATAGAAGGGAACGAGGGAGGCGGCTAACGACCCATGATTACCGACGATCACGAGTTTGGCACGATCGTCGAGGCGGCAATGCTTCCAGGCTTTGAGGAGCGATTCGATGTTTTTCTCAGGTGCGATGCGTCCCTGATAGACAAAGATCCGATCGGCATTTAGCTCTGCTTTTAAGCTGGATGGCCCAGGAGAATACTTTTGCGTATCGACACCGTTGGGGATCACCGCTAGTTTGTCTGCCGGGACTCCAAGACGAATGAGAAGCTCTTCCTGAAGATGAGAGAAGATGATGACGCGATCGTACTTTGCCAAGAACGGCGCGTAAAGCTGGTACATCAAGTGTTGAGTGCCTGATGTGAGGTTGCGCGGCTTGCGATCGAACGGGGGATGAAACGTGGCGACTAACGGGATACCCAATTCAAAGCAGATTTCTGGCAGCATGAAATCTAGCGGCGACAGCGTTAATGACGCATGGACGACATCCGGCTTCAGCTTATAAAGTGCCTGAGCCAGAATTTTGCTCGACTTAAACGTGGGGATCGTATAGATTTGCGACTTATAGAGAAATGGGATCGAAATCTCTTGAAAGTCGGGCCAGTTATCTGGTGGCGGTTCTGCCTGAGCAAAGTGAAAAAAACTGACCTGATGACCGCGATCAAGCAGTGCATTCGTCACTTCCCGACCATAAGTGACATTGCCGCAAAAAGGCGATTTTTTTCCGAGCCATGCAATATGCATTCAGGTATCAAGCGAAAAGGATAGGGGTGAGGGATTAACGGTCAGTCGCTAGCGAGCCATTGGCAGGAGTCCAACAAACCGAAACCGCACAGCCCACAGCCCACTAACGCTGCTTTAACCCTGTACGGGAAATATACCAGGTTAAGACCCCTCCTGCGACGACCAAGACTGCAAGACCGAGAAAGACCGTTCGCAAACCTAAAAAAGTCTCAGCTACGCCTGCAAGGGCCAGAGGTAGACTCAGGGCAATATTAATGGCGTTGTTTTGTAGCCCAAAGACTTTGCCTCGCATGGCTTCGGGGGTTTCTTCTTGAATCGCCGTTTGCATGGGGACACCGACCACCGCTGCAAATCCGCCCAAGGCTGCAATAAGCAAGAGTGTTGGCACCAGCCGCGTGACCGACAGGGAAATACCTACCAAGGCAGCCGCCATGCCCAACGACCCCAATAGACTGAGCTGGGCGTGGGGAAAGCGTTGCCCAAATTGCCCGATAAACGTGGCCCCGATCGCCATTCCCACTCCACCCATCGCCAGCAAAAAGCCAAACTGGGAAGATTTGATTTCTGGAGTGACTTCGGCAAGACGCACTGAGAGCACGGCTAATGCCGCAAACACCGAAAACAAAATGACTAATTGGATCAGGGCACTCCGCACGCGACCCTGCTCAGCCAAAAAGCGTAGCCCATCCCGAATGTCTTGCCAGACGTGAGGCGTTTCAACGTCACTGGCCTCTCCTGCCACAGTTTCTCCTGCCAGAGTCTTTCTGGCAAGGCGTTTCTCTCCGGTTCGCAGCAGCAGCAGAATCAACCCGGCGATCGTGTAACCACTGGCAACCACTAACTCCTTACCAAGCCCGATCGCCGTCCAGCCAAGTTTGCTGATGAGCGTATCGGCCAGCGCCAAGAGCGGTTCACCGACCGCAAAGCCAATAATGACCGAAGCCATCATGGTAGTGGTGTAGAGCGAGTTCGCGGACAAAAGGTGTCGGCGCTCAACCACCAAGGGCAATGCGGACTGTTCGGCTGGTGCAAAGAACTGGGTCAGTGTGGAAACCAAAAACGTAATGCCAAGCAGCACGCAAAAGCCGACTGGTAAGCCAGCCAGAGGCGACCAACCTTTTGATATCCAGAGCAGTGGCGGTAGCGCAAAGACCAAGCCACCTCGCAACAGATTTGTCAGCACCAGAACGGTTTTCTTTGACCAGCGATCGACAAAAACACCCGCGATCGAGCCAAATAGCACGGCTGGAATTGTAGACGCAATCATGATCGACGAAACCCAACCGCTAATCGATTGATTGTCACTTTGAAAGCGGCTGGCAATGAGGGCAATCATTAATACCAGGTAAACTTTATCTGCCAGTTGTGAAAAGACCTGACCACTCCATAAGGTCAAAAAGTTTCGATTCTTTAAAACAGGGAAGAAGCCTCGCTCTGGCTCTGGTGCTTGCCCATTAGTCTGACCCAGATCGTTGGTTGGCACGCCTGGAGCATCGTTTGAACTATCTAAGATTCTTGAGTTACTAGTAAGTTCTGAAGAGGGGGTATGTCCGTTGTCAGATGGCGCTGGCGCTGCTGGCAGCTGAGTGGACTTGGCTTCTACGGTTGGTACTGTTTCCCGAGCCAAACCATTGCCATCGGCTTCTGGCTCTGAGGCATGGTCTAAACGGCTGATTGATGAAGTGGTTGCTTCAGCCTTGAGACAATTCTCTGTCAATCGATCCTCTGCTAGTTTTGGCTTGCCAGCAGTCTGGTTGTCTGTTGAGTCTGTGGCATCGAGCGATCGTAAGTTCTGCTTAGGCAAGAGTGTTTTCGTGCCAGGTTTTGGTGCCGCATCGTTGATATTGTCACCTGTATTTGTGGGATTCAAAGACAACATCATCGTGGCTTCCAGGTCAGAGTTAGACAATCGCATCATAGCTTGAAGAGGTGCTTGAAAGTATTAAGCAAGATCAGCAGTCGCGAAACAGGCATCAATGAGGGCGGCAGAGCGGATTGGCCGATCGAAATAGTACTGAGCATAGGAGCGTAACGCTTGCTCAACCGACTGCCAGAGCTGATTCAGTGTTTGCTGAGAGCATTTGGTTGCATCTACAGAAGCCAACAAACCGTTTAGCTCTGGTAGGTTAGCCTCAGCGAGGTGCTGTAGCAGCAGCAGTTCAGGAGCACTGATGCGTCGATGCAAGCCAGTACTTGGGGGCGACGCTTTAGACGATGAGACCGAATCATAAGGCGATAAGCCGTCATGAACTTTAGTCGGCACAGAGAGGCTAGCGTGCCGTTCTTCGGTTTGAGGCGCGACCACAGCCGTCTCAGCCACCCTATAACGCTGGCGGGTGGGTTGCGTTGCCAGTAGCTGCTCCAGCGTAACAGTGCCACCCGCAGGGATGCTAAACCCAATACGCCAATTGCGATCGCCAAAATCAGGCGACAATGCCTCGCGCGTGACGCAGCAGAGATGCACCTGGGGAGCAACCCCTGCCAGCACCAGCAATTGAAAGACAGCGTGGGTTAAATGAGCCAAAACTTCTGGCCCAGGCGATCGCTCCAAGCGTGCCAAATGTTCGTTGAGCAGGCAAAACAGGTCTTCCTGGGGTTGGTCACTCAAGGCTTGATGCAGGCATAGTTCTGCAAGGTATTGACTTGCAATCAATTTCTTTAGATCTTGCCCCAAACGTGGATAGGACTCCAGCGTGTCTGCTTGTGTAATCTTGTCGAGCGATCGACCTTTGGCAATAAGCAATTCATTCACGACAAACAGTTCGCTCCGGCCACCCAAACGGGAGTTGTGCTCTCGTGCTCCCATTGCCACTGCCCGCACCAAGCCGAACTCGCGCGTCAAAATCGTCAGCAGCCGATCGGATTCGCCCATCGACATACTTTTGAGATTAATTCCGGTGGCTTTGTAGGTACGACTCATGAAGCAAGCAGTGAGGGAATGAGATCATTGAAAAGCACGAATCCGTCCTAACGTAACAATGAAATCGGCGGTTTGCCGTCTGTCTTGCAGTCGAATCGTTTGGAAACTGAGTTTTAAGGCAAGGGTAGGGCAAAAAAGCGATCGCTCTACTTATGCATGGCTCAATGCTGAACTCATTACTAAACCTTGTGTTAGTAGAGCCGTTCTGCCTCTCTCTAGCGTATCGTGATCTCTTCTCGCTGCCGGATTAATTCGGGGCCGCGAGAGGTGCCCAATCGTGTTGCTCCAGCCATGATCAACTCTAGCGCTTGTTCAGCCGTGCGGATACCACCAGACGCCTTAATGCCAATGCGATCTTTCGTAATTTCTTTCAATAAGCGAACATCCGCTACCGTAGCGCCCCCATACAAGCCTGTGCTGGTTTTTAAGAAGGCAACCCCTGCATCCATGCAAACTTCAGCCGCCAACCGTTTTTCCGCTTCGGTCAAAAGTGCGAGCTCTAAAATCGCCTTGATGGGCTGACCTGTAGCATCATGAATTTCGGCAATTTCACGATGGATAGCATCCGTTTTGCCTGCCTTCAACCAGCCAATATTGATCACGACATCAAGCTCGATCGCGCCGTGTTCAACCGCTTCTTGCGCCTCGTAGAGCTTTACGGCTGACGTGGTCGCACCGTAGGGAAAGCCAATCACAGTACAGACTTTAGGACGCTTACCATGCAACCACGCAGCGGCTTGGGCGACATAGGATGGGTGAAGGCAAACGGCTGCAAAGTTAAACTGGTCAGCATCGGCACACCATTGGTCTACTTGCTCTGGCGTTGCTGTTGGGGTGAGCAAGGCATGATCAATAAACGGGGCCAGATCAATCTCTGAACTTTCTCGGTGCGATCGCTCTGCCATGCTTGCCTCCTGACTTTCGTTGACGATACCCAAAGCAAGTGCTTTAACCACTCACTATTTCACTGTAAGCAAGCTCAGCCCGATTAGCGTCGTGATACTCAATGAACCCGTGAGAAACATCAGCGATCGCCCGATCGGCACATTCAGAATGTAAAACGCAGGATACAGCAGGCGAGCAATAATATAGGCGATCGCAGCCCACCCTGCCAGTGAGGACTGCTGACCAGTGACATAAGCCATCAAAGCTGCCGCTGTAAATAGTACAAACGACTCAAACGCATTTTCATGCGCCCAAGTGGCTCGTTTGGCATAGTCTGGCAGTTTGTCAAACAAGGCACGAGGCGAGGCCATGTCATACCCTGCTTGCAAGCGACCGTAGGCGACGACCAGAAACGGCAGGTAGACTAGCGCTGTCGCTGCCGCGATCGCATAGAGCAAAGCGGTGGGCGTCGAAAAGGGTAAAGATGGCAATGAGAACATATCCAGCTAGTAATAACGGCTGTTCCAGCTTAAGCGGTTGAGTCGGTTGTTAAGCGCCTGCCGCGATCGCAACATGACATAGTTATGTACGGCTATGTTTCTAAACTGCAGCTACAGAGGCAGCACACAGCACTGCCAACCTGGAGAGCCATGTTGAGCACTGGCATAGCAGCTATTATCGCGCCGCTGCAAGAGAACGAACCTAAAGTAGCTAGATCTGGCATAGCAACTATTATCGCGCCGCTGCAAGAGAACGAACCTAAAGTAGCTAGATTCAGCCTGATCCTTGAGATTCATGGTGCTTGTTGAGGACTTTGAGTAAAATCTAGACAGCGATAGTGAATCGTACAAACTGGGTCCGTAAGAGCACGGTGTAAACCCGGCCCATCTAGTACGCAACCCATCTGGCTAAAAGAGACGTCCTATAGCCTTTCGACTGCCACACTTTCAGCCATTGGGCCATCGCTATCGCAGTTCATGCACCTGGGGATGGTATGGAAAGGCAGCAACCTCTGCATCGCTCAAAGCAGCCAAAATCACCAACGCCAGTACGGTCAAGCCAGCCGATACGGAAGCCGAAAACCGTGTTTAGTTCTGGTAAGCCTCGGTGGAGTCTTTCTCTGGTGCTTCTGTGCAGCGCGTGGTTAGCTGTGGTGGTAATTGCACTGATAGCGATTAGCGGCTTGCTCAGCCCTAACCTGTCTAGTAGCAATTCACCACGAGGAACCGCCTCTGCTCGGGTCACCACATCGGATACAAAGAAACCGAATCAAAGCCGTTTGCCGCTATGGCTATTTGGGGCAATCGCCTTAAGCTGCGCCGCTGGTTCCATGCTCATCTCAAAGCAGGCAACCCGACCGCCACGATCGCGTAAGAGCTTTAAACCGAAGCGGCTCACACCTTACGTTGTTCCAGAAACGACAGAACCTCTTTTCCCTACAACCGCTCCACCGCAGGTCGCTACGCCGCCATCGTTTGCACTGGTGCCCCAACCATATCAATACGCACCAACAGCGGCTCCGTTTATGGCTCCTACAACCCTGATGCAACTGGCTCAGCAAGTGTCAGAGACGATTGAACAAACAGCTGCTACGCCGACCGCGATCGCATCGGAAGATACCCACCCACTGGATTGGGGCGAGGCCAGCCTTGCCGATAGGTTAGATATTCGTAAGCCGCGATCGGTATCACCATTGCTATGATGTCGAGCAAGCCTTTGTCTCCTTTGCGGCTAAAAGCGATCGCAAAAATCGGTAGAAACTGTGGAGGTGGTTATGTCTCTCACCATCAAGGATCTGGAGAAATTGCAAGCACAAGCTCCTGACTACCGTATGGAGTTGGTGAACGGGAGCATCACGGTTAGAGTCCATCCGGTTACGAGTCGGATGAAGCGGCTTCTAGAATGATTGGCAAGCTATTCAACTTTGTGAACAAAATCGCTTAGGTCGAATCACTGGCGCAGGTGCAGGTTTTATCCTGCCCAACTCTGATACTCGCGCCCCGGATGTGTCCTTTGTTCAAGCGCGGCGGCTACGGAAAAGCCCTCGTAGTTTTGCCGAACACTGACGATCCCTGATCTCCTTCCTGGCTGGGAGGTGAAGGTTGAGGAGCTATGGTCGCCACAGTTTGATGAGCTTGAGGATGCGGAGTAGTGGCGGCTGTTTGTGTTCAAGCATCGATCGACGACGGGTGAAGCGGCACGTTATTTGATAGCGAGGGTCGATCGCCAATCGCGAATCGCCGTTTCAGACCACATCCAGTTCTTTGCCAGTTCTTCAGGCTGAAAGTTAACAGGATCGTCAGCCAGCACTCTTTGACGAAGTTTAATGGCTTCGTTTTGAAGACTAGTCTGCTTTGTCGGAGGTTGATTAGCCGCCGTTTTTGCCGCAATGAGTGCCAGTCCCGCGTAAGCTGTTAGGGTCTGAGACGGTGATGGCGATGCCTGTGGTGCAGAAGTCTTGTTCCCGCTTTTTCCTTCTAGCTTCAGCGCTTGCAGCCACGCATGACTGGCCCGATCGAACTTCCCTTCTGTGTAGTAAGCAAAGCCCAACGCATTTTGGGACTGAGCGCTAGGTTGCTCTTTGACAGCCGTTTCCCAATAGCGACGCGCATCATCGACGCTGTAATCCTTGTTGCCGACCTTGATGGATTGCCACGCAAGGCGACCCATGAGAAAGTTCACGGTTGGGTTCTCTGGCTCTCGCCCCAGGGCAGAAGTCAGCACGGCAGCAGCCTGGACAAGGGCACCACGATCGAACAGCGTTTCGATCGCCGCCTGAGCATCGATAAGCTTGCCCTGATTAAGTCTTTCTGTCGCCAAGGCAGCTACCAGATTTGTACTCAGTTGCTTTAGTTCGCCCGTCGAAGTGTTAGAGAAAGCCGTTTCGGTCGGTGGAAGCTGAGGTGTCGTGGGCAACCAGCGATCGCGGAAAAGCCAACTGCCAACCACCAGCGTTGCAAACATGCCAGCACCCACCCACAGTAGTGGCTGACGATACCACGGCGGTTTTCCATAGGCGATCGACGTGCCGCCTCCACCTGCCAGTTGCAGACTGCGATCGGGATACGCAAGCAACGGTGTCTCAGTGCTGCGTCGTTGTGCCGGGGCACGTTCTAGCAATGCCTGCTTGGCCTCTCCTAAATTGCCTTGCCGCAGCAGCGTAGCTTCTAAGTTACGTTTAGCGCTGCTAAGGTCAGGGTCAAGCTGAATGGCATGATCGTAAGACCGCACGGCATCGCTGAGGTTGCCCTGTTGATAAAGCGCCAACCCCAACTGGTTGTGCACATCTGCCAGAGTCGGGTTAAGGCGCAAGGCTTGATGGTAAGCTGCGATCGCTTCTGAAACATAGCCCTGCTGATTCAGCGCCATGCCCAAACGGTAATACGCATTGGCATCATTGGGATTATCGCGCACCGCTTGATGGCAAGTAGCGATCGCCTCTGTCAGCTTGCCAGTTTCAGCCAGCATTCTCGCCAAGTCTGAGTAAACCTCAATTTCGTTTGCATCAACGGCTGTAGAGGTAAGTGCCCCTCCACTGTGGGCAGAGTCTTGCTCCGCTGCTGCGGGTTCTACGGTCGCCAACTCGGTGGGATAGTCGGGCAAAACCAGGTAGTCGTCTGCTTTGAAAGTGTAGCCAGCTTCAGGCAGCAAGTTTTCCGAAGAGGAGGCTGGTAGCAGGCGATCGTCCTCAGAAGATTCGGATGCCGCCCCATAAGAGAGCTGATTCACCAGATGAGCAACCGTTTCCATGTCGCTTTCGTAGGTCGGATCGTCAAATTCCAGTGCCTCTAAATCGTGCGATTCATCTGTCGCTGTCTCTACTGCTGCATCGGAAACGGATTCAGTCAGCGTCAGGGATTGCAGCACCGCGGCCCTCCCATCACGTAGCGCTCCCACAGAGGGTAGTACGGGTTCTAAGGCAATGACGGGTGCAAGCGGTTCAGCAGCCTCTGTTGAGGTGTCTGAGTCCAGCAGGTGATCAATGGCATCACCGACCTGTTCGCTCAAGCCATCTAACGATTGCAGATTACCGTCAAATTCTGGATTCAGGTAGAGGATGGGCAACGCCCAGTAGAGTTGCTTGGAACTATAAGAAGAAACCAATCCCTGACGGGCACGGTTGAGGCTGAGATCAACCGGATAGACCTGCTTCAAATTGCGGTAGAACAAGCGACTCAAATTGAGTGCCACGTCATCTGGAATGCGCTCTGCCATTGCCAAGACTGCCGGAATGCCTCGTTTGACCAACGCCTCTGCCAGGTTACCGTCGCCTGTTTCGCTGGTCGCTTCAGCCGTTGCCGTGTAGACTCCCCGGCAGGAATTGAAGACGGCCATGCGAATACCGTTGTTGACCAGCAATCCAGCCAGGTCATCGCCACTCAACGTTTCGGTCAGTCCTGTTTTGCTGCTGACTAGATAGAGCTTGCCGCCAGCCGCACCCGAATTGCTGTGGCCTGCATAGTGCAACACATGGTAATGGTTGTGCTCCAGTGCTTGCGTGAGTTGTTCGCGTCCGGGTTGCTCTAAAATCGTCAGTTGAATCTCTGAGTAGCGGCTGCTTCCAATGCGACTGCCATTTTGACTGGTCGTTTCTAACTCTTCCTGGAGATACAGGGCTTCCTGTTTGAGCGCCAGCATTTCCTGATCGGTCGGTGCGGCTAACACCAGGAGAATTTTGAGCGGCTGATTGGCTTCGCTGGTGCCAGCAGATGGTGCTTGCACCAGCGAGGCCAGTGCGGCGAAGCTGGAATGATAGCGGGAGAAGACCACATCAGTACCCGTGGCAATGGGACGATTGCCCGCATGCAGCACTTCCCACGGCAGACGCGGTAAGCGGGTATCTTTTAGCCCCAGCCGTAAGCGCAGTACTTCTTGCCGATGCTGGGCAATGCCCTGAGCCGTCATCCAGCTATCCCGAATCGTCCCTTGAAACAGCGCGTTGTAAAGCTGCTGCCCCAGCGCGACTAGCGTTCCCTGCGCTTCAAACGCTTGCTCTGAGGCAGGTGTGGAAGCTTCTGAAAACGAATGGAGCATGTCACCCCGCAGCAATCCCTGCAACGGGTCATTCATTAAAAGGCTTGCCTGGGTCAACCACTCTTCTACGGGCCAGGTAACCTGCTCCTCTGCCAATGGCACACCTGGCGCTACCCGTTCCGTCCGTACAAGGTAGTCATCTTCCCCTATCGGAGTCACAGAAATATGAAATTCCTGGGTCACAGTTCTTCTCCAAGAAGACTATAGATGCAATCCCCTGTTTGTTTGTTGATCGCAAAGGGGCTAACCTGTTTAATCAACGATCGTGGGTGTCAATCAGGGGAACTTTTTGTGATCTTGATCATGCTCACTCAGATTTTAGGTTGCCCTACGGAAGCCAAAAGAACACTACCGCTCTACGTTTTCCACAAAACGTGGCTCGATTGCGAATAACTTCAGGAGGTGGGCAGGTAATTTCGGTAAATGCACTGAGTCAGCAAACTCAGCTCTGTTAAGTCTTATTGATCATGGCATGGGCTATCCACGTAGACGTTCTTCACCAGGGAAAGTTACCGAAACTTCAAACAGTTTCCAGATTTCTTTAAGGAATCAGCGTAAAGTAAGCCGGAATTTACCTGGCGCAGCTTGAAAGTACAGCGCTGAGGACATCGCCGCCTCTGATGCAAGCCTGTCTGATTCAGTTGCTACTTTAGAAGCCATAGTTTCATTCTAGGGAGTTCGATCGTCCGCTTGGGGAGGTGGTACACCCCTCGACAAGATTTGCAACAGTTTCAGCGCGATGTCGATCGACATTCCAACGTAAAATCGAAGCATCGCTACCGCACTGGTTGGCGATCGCTCACGTGTTGAAGAGGCTGGGGTTCTATGAGTCGGGCTGTCATCAAATTTTCGTCTGAAGACTGCGGCGTATGCCACAGGATGTCGTTCTACGACCAGAAAGTCGTTGAAGAACTTGGGCTTGAGTTCGTTAGCGTCAAAATGCAGGACACGGCTACCTACCGAAAGTACCGCAAGATTTTGCTGGCGCAGTATCCTGATAAAGCAGATATGGGGTGGCCGACCTATTTGATCTGTGACAGTCCTGAAGGTGATTTCAAAATTCTGGGTGAAGTCAAGGGCGGACACCCTAAAGGCGAGTTTCGCAGCCGCTTACAGGGAGTGCTGGCGGAGACGAATTAAGTAGGCAGGTTAAGAGTTTTGAGTTGGTGCTCCAGCTTCAGTCTTCATACCTGAATTCAGCAATGCCCGTCTTCTTGTTGTTGTCGGGCAGGCTTTCTAAGGAAACGTAAGGCTAAGCTAACACTTGATATGGCTAAAGCAACGACTAGCATAAGGTTGATGCAGAAGAGCCACCAACCATGAATGACGAAGACACTGGGCCCTTCCATCAAGAGAGGGAACCAAAAATATAGTAAGAATGACGAGAAGCAGAGTGCTCCTAAAATACGTCCGATCGAGTAACGGTTAATGGTTCGAGGTTGGAGAATGAGATAGAGCATGTTGAGTTCAAGCAACGACCCCAAAACGGTCTGCTCTAAATCGCGAGTCTGGTTGTGTAAGGAGCTAGAACCCAAAGCCGGTGGATCGATGATGAAATAGTCTCGACACATCAAGGCTAAGAAAACTAGCCAGACAATGAACAGACCGTATCGTTTGAACCAGAGCCAAGTTCGCTTCATCAGACTGCTTCCTTGCGCTAATTCTTGATCTCAAAGTGTTTGACTTCGAGGACGGGGCCAATCATGGCGATCGTCATCACGTCTTTGCGGATTTGGCCTTCAACTTTGACGGTTAGCCCTGCTTTTTGGAGTTCTTTGGGGGCTTTGTGCAGTTCATAGGTGTCGCCGCTATTGCTGACGAGTGCCCAGGTGCCCGTGCCAAAGCCCTTACGCTCAATTTTTCCTTCTACTTTAATGTGATCGCTCATGTTGATTGCACTCCTGGTTTAACAGCAAGCCGTGCCAGCGCAAGGCATAGCAGTGCGTTGATGATGAGGAAGCCGCGCGCGATCGCGCCATCGCCCAGCCACATCATGGAAGGAGCGACCACAGCACTCACGCCAAGACAGGCTGTAATGCCGATCGTGGTGCCAATGGCAAACCACTTCCACTGGGCGTGCCCTAACAGCAGAGCAATCAGTGCAAGTGGAATCAGCGCACTGGCAAAGAGGGGATTCAGCGCACTGGTACCCTGAATTGCGCCGCCCAACTCTGGAATGGAGCTACCGAGAATGCGGAACGGGAACTGCGGCGCGTCGAACAGATAAAAGCCTTTCAGGAAGAAAAGACCTGAACTGCCTGCAACTAACCCTGTCGAGAGCGTCCACCCCCAGGCAAAGGGAAAGTAGTTCCGCAAGAACCACGCCAGCAGGTAGGAGCCAAGCACCATCGCCAGTTTCGGCCACAGAGCAATGACTCCACCATCAATCCAGAAGCGGGGATTGAGGTAGCCGTTATCGCGCAACCAGCGGAAGAAATCGCGGAAGGTAATTTGACCACGAGCGGCTAGCTTCACAGCGGCGGCAGCATCCAGCTTGCCAGCACCATAATGGTTCAGGTCATCGTCCTTAACCTGCAAGGCGGATTGTTTCAGGACATCTTCAACCGCATCCGGCTCTTTAATGCCAGAAGCTTTGACTAGTGCCGCAACGCCTGCAACGTGAGGGGCTGCCATACTGGTGCCCTGATAGGACTCAAAGACTGATTCGCCTGTAGAGGGGTCGATCGTGTTCTGCAAAATCCCACCTGTAGGATCTTCGCCCTCCTTCATGCCACCAGGAGCCGAAAGATCAATACCCGCGCCAAAGTTAGAGTAGGGCGCTTTTGTTCCCGCTGGGCCAAGGGCCGAGACCCCGATCACATGAGGATAACGGGCAGGATAGGCGGCTGCATTCTCACCTGAGTTGCCAGCAGCAGCGATGATGACGACTCCCTTTTCGTGGGCATAGTCGATCGCCTCTTGCATTAACTGGCTCTCGCCACCACCACCGAGACTCATGTTGATCACATCCGCGCCGTTGTCAGCGGCAAAGCGGATCGATTCGGCAATATCTGCTACGGTACCGCCGCCACCACCAGAGAGTACTTTAAGTGGCATGAGATTGGCTTTATATGCGATGCCTGCCACCCCAAAGCCATTGTTGGTCGATTGGGCGATCGTGCCTGCGACGTGGGTACCATGACCGTTATCATCGGTTGCTTCTGCCTGATCGTTCACAAAGTCGTAGCCCTTGACAAATTTGGTCTCTTTCAAGTCAGGAACCTGACTAACCCCCGTGTCAATCACTGCGACTGTAATTCCCTCTCCTTGCGTATCATCCCAGGCCGCTTCAGCGTTAATGCTCCGCAAATTCCACTGCTTGCCGTAGTCTGGGTCGTTGGGTGCTGTGAACGCGCTGTAAATATAGTCAGGCTCAATCAACTCGGTGTATTTCTTTAGCTCAGACTTCTTCAACGCGTCCAGCGTGGCGCGATCGCCCTTCACAACAAAAATATGATCTGCAAACGAAAAGGCGCTATTTAACCGGGGTGTGACCTTGTATTTTTGGGCGATCGTCTGCACTTGACTCTCGATTTGGGCCGCACCCAGATCTTCGCGGAAATCCAAAATAATTGAGTCGTAGGTGCCTTGAGCCGCCAAGCCGCTAAAGTTAGAAAGCGCCCAGCCCAACCCGATCAGGAACAACCCAAAGAGCAAAAATCTTCTCATAACGCCCCAGTGACGGACAAGTTTGACTACCACCATAGCTCAAGCCCTGCTGGAATGTTGCGTTTGAAATATTGCAGATGGTTAAGAATGGGGAGTGGGTAGGAGGGATGAGGAATGAAGGCTAAAGGCTAAAAAGCTGACTGCTGACCGCTGATAGCTGACCGCTCAATCAACTCAAAACTAAAAACTAAAACCTTCCCCCGCCTCCCCTGCTTCCCCTCACCCCTCTCCTTACCCCTCATCAACATGGAACGTGGTCTTTTCTGGCTCCCTTTACTTGCACTGTTTATTTGGCTTACCTGGGCTGGCTGGAACGAGTATCAAAAGCTGGAGGCGTACAAAGTCTGGGCAGCGCAGTTTGAACGATCGAAATACGATGTTTATGCGGTTTTAGGGCAAAAGGGCCATGAATTAACCTGGGGCTTGCCAACGCGTAAAGGTACTGTGAACTTAGAGACGGTTTCCCTCAATGATGTGCAAGCGATTCGCTTGCTGGTGAACGATGAATCTGTCTCTGTAGATGCAGTACCAACAAAGGGAAGGGCTGTTTTGGAATTGACGTGTGCCGATCGCCCTGCTCCTGTCCGCATTCCCTTTACCGAACCACCGATCGCTGCAAAGTGGGCACAATATTTGCAACAAAGCTTGCAAGGATAAGAGTATGTTTTAGCTATCAGCGGGCAGCTATCAGCGGTCAGCTTTTAGCCTTCATCCTTCATCCCTCATCCCTCATCCCTCATCCCTTCAAAGATTACGTGACGCTAGAGGTAATTCCAGTTACAGTGATGGTCGTCAATTGCCAGCGTTGTTTCAGGCTGTTTTGGCATGGCAACTAATCCGCCCGATCGTCGCCTCAAGCGTTCCCAAACAAGTACAAATCTTCCTCAAAAGCCCCAGATTACTGCTGCGTCAGCGCTTGCACCCCACCTGGCAAACAGTCGCTCGGTAAAAAGTGGCTGGAACTATCGTTTGCCACGGTTATCGACCTGGTCGGCGATCGTGCCAATGTTGCTGGCGACGGGTGGACTCGCAGGCGCAAGTTGGTTAGGGGTACGGCTGATTGTGAATCCTCAGACGCTTCTGTGGGTGAATCACTTTCTGCCAGACTGGATTCCCATTCCCATCACAGGGCTGAAGCTGCCTCAAACGCTGGAAGCCATTCACACCGAGCTAACTCAGGCAGGGCGCATCTCTGGCGAAATGTTCCCACTCGGCAAAAACACCAGCTTTTTAGACCATAAAACAACCGTTTCGGATATGCTGCTGCCTGTGCTGTCGCATCGCCCCAACTGCCAGAGCAACTGCGAACAAATTGTCGAGTTGCGGGTGTACCAAACCATTCCAACACCGAAACGTGAGCAACGCTTTCAATTATTAGATCAGCTAACGATCGTAGGCCCAGATGAATCGTTTGTGCTGGCACCGTTGATTAACGCAGGTGATACCAATCAAGGTTCTACCCGATCATTGCCACTCATGACGCTCGCTCGCTTTGAGGGTAAGGTGCCAACCCAAGGCATCTGGCTAAGTTTGAGTGGTCGTTGGCTACGAGGCGACAGCACGATCGCCTACGGGCAAGTGCTGCACTACAATCCCGGTCGGGTTCATCTCCATCAAATGATGGAATGGAGTAGTCCCGTAGGAGAAGAACCCGCTTGGGGAAAGGTAACGGGAGCCAAGTCACCTGACCTGGTGATTAACCAAACAGTTGGCATGGAGCCTCAGTTTCAGCTTTATCAGGTGAAGCCGCGCCATTTTCTTGCCAGCCCGCTCAAGCTAGAACCGCTCTCCCTACTGGAGCCTGCGATCGACGATAATACATACAAGAATGGCTTGTTGCTGGCTCGCAGCGGCCTATGGTCAACGGGGCTACAGTGGCTACAATCCTTCAAACGACGCGATCGTACAGGGCAGTGGTCAGCTATGGCTCAAGCGCAACTGGCGCTAATTGCTCTGCACGCACAGGCAACGCAGGCACAAGCCAACAAGTCCTGGGCAAGCCCCAGCCAGCAGGTTCTCGCAAATCTAATTGATGGGCGGTGGGAACGAGCCTTGAGCGTTTTTACAGCGAATGCTGAAAACAGCGTAGAAACAACCGCGCTGCTGAAGGCAGATTCTGGGCGCTTGCAAAATCGGGTAGAGGCCGCGCTGCGTGTTAGCCCACGGCAACGGGATATCAGAAATTGGGGTGCGTTGCTTATCGCGGCACGTCAAGGAAGCAATGCCGCGATCGTCTGGTTAAAAAAACAGTCCGGCACAACGAGTACAGACATTGCCCACGTCAAAGCGCTCATCGCACGATTGGAAGCCCCTCGTGCAGACGACGGTATAGCCGCCTTAGCGCCTGGTCAGCTTGTGGGGGTAGCCGATGTGCTGACGAGCATCAACGCGTCTGCCTGGTTGAAGCCAAAGCGATACCCAACCTTGAAGCTAGACCCAGCCCAAGTTTGGTATCGGGTGCAAGTCGCTGGCTTTCAAGATGGCAAACGCTGGCGCTTTGCCAATGCCTCTTTAGGGCTGTCTACCAATGCTTCCGCTGATCGCCTCTGGAACCAACTGGGGCTAGCAGCAGATCCACCACTATCGATCGTGCTCTGGTTGCCTGATGGACAGCAGCAAACCGTTTCTGCCAGCCTCAAAGCAGTCCGAATCAAGGGAAACAAATTAGAGCTACTGGCGGCTGGAGATACCCCACCCACAGCACCCAAAGTGGGAACCCAGCGGCCTCTGGCCTACACCGAAGCGGCTCTGCAATGGCAGAATCCAGAGATAATTTCCCTCTCTGATTGGGTTCAACAGCAACCAGCATGGGCAATCAGCGCCATCCCTTCCCTTGTTAAAGAACTCACCCGATCGAGCAGCCTACCTTCTGGCACAGCACCCACATGGGAAGCCCTGGAAGCGCTAGGTTTAGGTGGCAATCCTGTACAGCTAGCCGCGCTCACCAGTAGCAACCCCTCTGACGTCATTGTCACGATCGATCCTGATACCCTGGATGGGCAGTCCACCAAAGCAACACGAACCACGCGCCGATCGCGCACCTTAATTTTTTCAGCCGCAGGCAAATTGCTCTATAGCGAATGTTCGACTGAAGCCGCTTTGACCTATCTAGCGATCGCCGAACTTGGAAATGATGGTGGTCGTGCGATCGTCGCCAGGGGGTCGGAAAACTACAACCTTTTGCGTTGGTCAGTTAAACACAAGCGCTTTGAATAAAACTGAAAGAACACAGAATAATCTTGCAGCAGTAAGGTGTGCAATTCTGCATACAGAAAGCAAGTGAAGAGGCATAAAAGGCTTGCTATGAAGATGGACACATCCCGACTCGAACGGGAGACCCCCACGATGTCAACGTGGTGCTCTAACCAACTGAGCTATGCGTCCCAGTAATGCATTACGGCTCTGAACTTCACATTATCTACTTTCTGCACACATTATTGCACACGTAGCTGCACACAACCTTCACAAAGCGTTAAGGGTAAGCGCTGATTACGTTACCAATTCTCGGAACCGATAATGAGAGAATCGGGTTATGCATTTAGAGGTTGTTTTATGGGAAAGAAAGGATTTAGCAACGGAGGAGCAAGGGAGGGAGCAGGTAGACCACCTAAGTATTTAACTGACAATGAAACCACACCTATCAAGGTTCCAGCTAAGCACAAAGAAGACGCAATGAAGGTTGTAGAGCTTATGGATGAATTAATTGCAGAAGGGTTTACACCTGAGCAGGTATATCAATTATTGAGAGATGCTATGAAACTTTAGGTAATTTCACGGATACATTATGCTTTGAAATAAGGCATAACTGATTTAGTTACCAATTCAGTTATGGAGCAAGCACAAATGAGTAATGGTCTTTTAGTGTTGAATAACCGAACCTGCGAAACACAAAATCTTAAGGCGTATTCCTATCGACAACTGCAAAAATGGTGTGCTTGGCTTCCCGATGCTGGTTACGACTGCCCTCGCCGTGACGCCAAAAGAGAGGTTTTAGAAAAAGCGCTGCTATCGGCTTACGCAGTTTATGAGAAAAAGCAAGCTGAGCTTAGTCGCACTGAAAAAGTTACCAATTCAGTTCAAAACAAGTCCGCAGCGCCTGAAGGAGTAATGAGGGAGTACGACGAATCCATTCTGGAAACGATGTGTGATGACCCTGCAACTGAAGTCCTAAGTATGTGGCGCAACTCTACTGGTGAGTATTTCATCAGACCTGCTAACGACGCTGATACAGTCCTTTTTCAGTCCTTTCTACCGGGTGAGGTTAAACGCTGGTTACGTCAGTACGCATCTATGCACCCCTCGAAAGACCAGACACCCGAATCATTACCTGACACGCTCTCTGAGTTCACCCGTTCTAAATTCTCTAGTGCTTACAACCTGATGAAGCACAAGAAACTGCTACCCGACTTCAAACTCCAGCTTTTTATCGCTCTAGGCAAGATGCGAGTGTCAGAGCGCTCCACAGGGAAAGTGATGGTTGAGTCCAGCTTTGTCAGCAAAATTCTTGATTGGATTAACGCTGAAGAGTTCTAGTCACAACAATTACTAATTCAAATTATTAATTCTTTGAGGAAACACCATGCAACGCTACAACATCACAGTCAAATCACCCGGTGGAGAAATCCTCCACGATGGTACTCACCAGTTTGAATCACACGACCAAGCAGAATCCTACGCTCAGTACATTGCAGCAGCTTATGACATGCAATACGGCAATTGTTCCTGGTCGGTGAGCTAATGAATCCTCTCTATATATAGAGGAGTTTGTTAACTAGTTAAAAGAGCCTCGCAGAACAGAATCACTTTTACTTAGGAGAAAGGACGATGGATGAACGAATTAACGGCTTGGTAAAGGCAATTAGATCTCTCGAGCAAGATGACGCATCGTTTCTAGATTTCCTTCAGACTACTTTTGACATTTTGAATTGTGGTTGTATCACCATTGAGGAGTTAGACATTACCTTGTCTGCTGCTTACCCCCCTGTAGAGGATGAAGAGGAAGAGGAAGAGGAAGATTTCGCTGATTAACGCTTCACTGAATTAGTAACTAATTCACTTTCACCCCACATGTAAGGACTCCCCACCATGTCTCACTACTACACTCTTGTCCCCCTAAAGCTTGACCAACCAACGCCGGAAAACGTAGGGATTAAGCTCAGTCGTCAAATTCGTAACGGTCTTTTGTTTTGTGAGGATCACCCTCAATGTGGTTGCTGGACTCCGAACGAGTGCACCAAAACGAAATCTTTGCAGCAACTTCCCTGTGTCTACTACCGAATTGGTGAATGTCTCGAACTATGTGATGGGTGCAAATAGATGGTTAATCAGCGTTCCAAAGGATTCGTAATCGTTCTAGACGAATGGTTTTCCATTCCTTTAGAGATTCATACCAGCGAGATAGAAAGCTCCCTTGCAGAGTTCCTAGACGACTTTTTTAGCATCCCTAACCTCTACTTCCCCACTGCAAGGCTTTACCTATCTCGTAATCCACCGCTAACAAGTGGTTATCCAAAAAACTGGGAAGTAACTAACCAGCGTATCGACTGTTATCTCAACTTAGTAAGGAGCAATCAACATGAGCAAGGTTACGAAGAAGGTGACAACGGGATTTCGGCTAGGTGGTTTTCTCGCCTCCTTATTTCTAAAGGGAAAGGACAGGGAGAAAGCTCTAGAGATTAGTTCTACCGTCGCTGATGGTGTGGATGAGCTAGCTGAAGGAGGTGAACCACAGGAGTAGGTTGTATTAGCTGAGGAGGTAACTAACTCAGCTAATTAGTAATTCAAATAACTAATTCTTGTAAGGACACACAATGAACGACACAAAATTGACCCCAATCAATCGTGAGGAAGTCTTCAAAACTGCTTCACGGTATCTTGAAGCAAACAGTAAAGTTCCCTCGCTACCATCGATAAGGAGTGAGTTTGAAACCCCTACAAGCCCTAGCATTGCTGTCTACCTGCGTGAGTGGAAGGAAGCTCATGCGGATGACATTGCTAACTGCATGGATACCAAGCAATCCTGGAGAGCCAAGGCGACACGGCTAGAGCAGCATTGCCTAGAGGTTTCAAAGAGTCTCAAGGATATTGCAAACGAGTTAGCTGATTTGAATGATTGGCTAGCAACAAACCATCCTGGAATTCACCAAGAATACTTAGATTACGGTAAAGCTTCATGACGACAATTCAATCGCAATCCGATGAGCAAACCCCTGTTCATTGGAAGGAAACTTTTCACTTGCAAGGGAATCCCTATTTGCTTAAACCTCGTGTAGAAATGCTGCATCCAGGAGGTACAAAGATTTTCAAAAAGTTTGTACCTCCTGGGAGAGGAGGAGTTGCTACTAAAAAAGTGACTTACACCTACGTCACCTACGACCGCTCTTACGTTGCCCACTACATCTACGAGACAGTCATCAAACTGTTTCCCCGCATTCCCTACAACGAATTGCAGAAGCTTATTTCTGAAGCAATTCAAATCAAGAAAGAAAAGGATAAGGAATGGAATGAAAAAAACCGCTAGAACCTATGACGGTAGGGTGAGGAAACCCGTTAAAGAACTGGTGGAGGGGATTCAGTTTGACAGTCAGTTTGAGGCACAGGTTTACAGGCATTTAAGAATGCTCTTCCCTAAAGAACAAATTACCTGTCATGAAGCTGTGCCCATCCTTCCTGAAACTCCCTACTTCAAGGGTAGAGACTGGAAGTGTGACTTCAAAGTAACCCTCCCTAATCGTTGGCAACCCATCTATGTAGAGGCGAAAGGGGTTAATACTGCTGAGTTCAAACTGCTACTTCAAACACTTGGTTACACCAACGCTAGTGTCATTCAAAACCTACTCGTGGTTCACTCCGAAATCGGCATCAAACTAGGAAAAACGATTCAGACCGTGAACATCCACCACATGTACCAATACCTGTTGCGCTTTAAGCAGTAGGTTAGCGTTAACGTCAATTTGTCTACTTTCTACATCAACAAACACAAGAGGATTAACCGATGGCTACTAAGTACAATGCCCCCAAAAGTGACTACAACAAAGATGAGCATTTTGCTTCATTGAGCATCGATGAAACGCTGAAGATTACGCTGCGTGAGGCAGTTGCTAAGGATACATCTGACAAGGTAATTACCGTTTACGGCTACGCTGAGACAGGGGCGACGGGTATCGAAAAAATGGGTGACACGTCCTTCAAGTTCACTGAACAACTGGTTAAGTTCAGCATTCCTAAAACTTCCTACACCACAGAGTACAACGGCAAGAAAAAGGAGTACCAGCAATCACCGGGGATGAAGGGAGCGATTCATTTCATCACCCAACATGGATTCGATAAACCTTTTTCAGCCATGTTCGACTTTGGAATGGCGCTACCGTTGGTTGAGTCTTTAATCAGCGGCATTAACCCTTCAGGAACACCCTTAACTGAAGTAGAACGCAACATCTATGAAACAAACTTTCTCTATCTGAAACCGTTGGAGAAGCTGGAAAAGTTAGAGGGAATCGAGATTAAGGATGCTAACGGTAAAGGTGGTTACGGACGTGGTGGTGGAGGACAGAAGGAATCTGAGAAGTTGGCTGATAGACTGGCGTTTATCAAAGCCCAGATGTTACCTGATTCAGAACTCGCTGTAATTCTTGCGTCTTACCATGTTGAGGGATTTGATAAGGCACAGCAAGCCGTCATTGAGGATTTACTCTCTAACCTCTTTAACTAACTCTTACCGGGGAAAATGGCACTTAAATGTGACACTTTCCCTTTCTTGTCTTTACCTACCGTTAGGAGAAACAATGCCCTATCAGAATATTCCTGATGATGTAGACGGCACCGCTCAGGATGAAACACTCAACATTCCTCAATACTTAAAGGAAGCGCTAGACCAGCAAAAGGAAAGACCCACTACAGACGGTAAGCGAGACTTTCGCGCCTTCAGGGTAGACAGTAAACAAAGCTGGGAGGAAGTAGCGGGAGAAGGTACACTTGCTCAAAAGGTTGCCAACCTGGTTAAAGCCTCTATTTTGTTACCTAGACAGCGCTTTCAACTACCCCTTGCTACTGCTTACCTCCTTCTACCGTCTGCTATCTGCAACAGAGTGCCCATCCTCTTTTCACAGGGTGGTAGTGGTTCAGGAAAGTCTACACTGGGCTTTCTTTCCTGTGCGATTCACGCTCAAGCAAGTATCAGCAGTGGTTCTACTTTCGCCTCGATTCGCAATATCATCTCAACTGCTAGACGCTGGGATTTAACCCTTGATGTGGACTATTCAGGGAATGAGAAGAACACCGCACTGGTGTGGGAGGACATCAAGCCTGAAGACATCAGCGGAGCAGATAACCATATCTTCTCTTTGCTTAAAAACGGCTGCGAAAGAACAGGAACGATAACCGTTGCTGAGATTGGAGGTACAAACCTTGTCTTCAAAATCTTCTCGCCTAAACTCATTTCTTCTATTCACCCTATCTACGCTCGTATCGAGTTCAATGAGTTAGTTAGACGCATGCTGGTGATTCAGCACAAACCAGCTAACAAATGGATGGCTGAGGACTTTGATGATGACAATCGAAACAGTTCACCCGATGACCTCGTAGACCTTGCCGATATTGAATGGGATGGACTGCGGAGAGAGTTTAGGGATTACTGGGAAGATGAGGAAAACCTTCAGCGATGGGTAGAAACCTCTCAGTCTCTTAGTAAAGTGCGTAATCACGGTATGTCAGCACCGCTCTACAAAATGAGTCGTGACCTTATTTGCTGCGGTGTAGTAACCGGGGTGTGGACTAGTAAGGCTGAAGCAATCAGACACTTAGCAGACTACTGGAACTGGCATCGCGATAATGTGGAGTCCCAATCTACCGCAACTCAGAAAGCGCTGAAACGATTCATTGAAGGGAAGACAGCCCAAACAGTAGAAACTAATAGAGCGTTAGTCGGTACGGCTGCAGAATGGATGATGAAACCGTTGGAGATTGACCCTAGTGAACTGAAACAGCACTGCGAAGCATTGTTTAAGCAGGGAGAATTAGACACTAACGTAGGGGTGAATGACGTTAACCGGGCGATGAATCATTTGGGATGGGTGCTTAAACCTAACTCTGACCATAGAAACACTTGGCAGTTAGCGAATGGTTAGTTTTGCAAATAACTAATTTAATTTACTAATTGTTTCAACAACAAACCCTCTTACCTTTTACAGTAGGAGGGTTCTTTTTTTGGGAAGGAGCTACTTTGAAGGGCGAGACTGCATCTCTTGAACACGCTTAGAGGTTTCAATTTGCGTCTCCCTTATGGTTACGACTTGATACTTGATAACGTTCAAGTCAGAACGTAAATCGGTATAGACGCCTATCAAGGTTCCTCCAAAAGCTAATACGGTAATGATGCATCCTATTAAGCCTATTGTGTTGATGTTTTGTTGTTGCATTGCTTCCATCCTAACTATGTCATGAACTCACTTTAACTCACACCCTTACCTTGTCCAGTGATACTTAAGGTACCCATTAAAGGAGATTGTCGCAGCACTAGACATCTTTGTTAGAGCAAGTCTCCAATGCCCTAAGTTAGTGTTAGCAACTCCTGGATTAAGATTCGTTGTTAACGCTTTCCAGTTCGTCGTGGCTGTCTTGTTTAGGTCGGTTAAAGAAACAATTGAAGTCTCTACATTTGTCTCTGAACCCTGCCTAAAAACCTGTGCTCTCCAGTAGTTTGCAGTCGTAGCGCTAGGGTACTGGTAGTTCAGAACAAACTGAGTCACCAACAAGTCAAACGGCATTGACGTATCAGGTACAGCAAAAGCACTACCAGTCGCAGAGAGAGAGCCAGAACTGACAAAGGGTGCCAGTTGATAGCGGAGGGACTTCCAACCACTAGCCTGTTTCACCCAGTCCATAAGAACGTTCTCGTTAGCGTCTATCTGCCTCCACTTGCTGTTAGTTGGAGCGTTAGAAGGTTCATTTATGCCGTAGTAGTTGATAACGCTGAAATCAGTTTCCTTGATGTAGTTGTTATCGCTACGGCTAACGCTAATTGCCTCCTCTCTATACTGTTCAAGTAAGTCGGTAATTTCTTCATTGTCGTACCTGTCAGGATAGGGAGGAATGTCAGCTATCAACGCTTGCACTTCAGCTTTGGTGTAGTACTGTTGCAGGTCAATCACTTCTCCCCCCTCCTGAACTTGAATGGTGTATTCTGAACCTCCCTTAACGTAAATTTCGACAGCGTTACATTCGTCGGATGGAGGGAATAAATGAGTATCTGCAAAGTCGATTGTGTGTTCATCACCTGTGATCGCTCCTGTTATATCCCTCCATCTCACTAGCGCCAACGCTGGATATTTAGCGCTGATGGGTTGAATTAGTACCCCGTTAACGACATCAGTAATTCCTTGCGCTGGTAGCACCCTTTGCTTGGCAGGAACACGACTAAAAGTGATTCTAATTCCAGCGATAGCGAGTGAGGTTTTTAACCCTAACGACCGGGTTCGATTCTCTAAAGTGAAACTCATCTATAAACCTCCTGAAAGAAACTCCCCGCTCTAATCAATGAAATAAATCAATGATTAAAACAGGGAGTCTAGCCTTAACCATGTAAAACTTAACCAACAGTGTAGGAACGTCCACCTTTGATTTTGAACGTCTTGGCTTTACCACCCGTTTTCAAGAACTGCTTGATTTCTGGAACCGTAGCATTCGTAGGAACTTGAACCGAGTAGGTTCTAATTCCCTTTTTGGGTGTCTTTTGCAGCAACGGGTCAGTCACGATGATAGTTTTCCCGTTCTTTGAACCGAAGACATTGGTTTTTTTGCCATCTTCATCACCGTTAACATCGTCTGTACCAGCGACAGGAGTTTTTAGATTTAATGCTTCTGCAACTGCTGCACGGCAAGTAGCGATGAGGTTGACATTTTTAAGAACCGATCCGCCTTCGGGTTTGGCAACCTTTTTAGGAAACTTTCCGAAGAAGACTTGAACTCGTTTGTTGTTGGGTGCTACTTCTGCACCCGGTGCTTTATCTTGTGGCATTGTTCTTTACCTAATAAGTGAACCTCCTGAATGAATTGAATTAGGCGACGTAATTACTGGTAGTCACAGTAATTGAACCATCGGTAGCTACTGAGTAGGCGATTGGAATGATAGAGCTGAAGGTAGCGCCACTTTCGCTAATGCTGTAGGTCGTACCAGCACCAGCGGGTAAAGGTTGGTTGTTAGCAATTTTGACCGATTCAGCAGCGTCCAAGCGAACCACGGCAGCGAACAGAGTTTCAGCGGCGTTATCAACCGTCACGTCAGAAAGAACCGTATCGGTGAGAACTGGGTCAACCAACGGGGTGTAGTCAGAAACCAAGGCAGAGATACCAGCGGTGCCAGCAACTACAGCGTTAACCACAGGAAGAGTACCCGTAATCGTGCAGAGTGAGTCACCATACTGAATCGAAATGTTGTTCTGAGCAGGAGTTAGAGCCAATTCAGCGGAGCGTAGACGTTGAGCCGCTTCAAGAACGAAAGCAGGTAAATTGTCGGACACGTAAGATACGTTAGCCACGATGAAAAATCCTTATGCGAATGGAGTAAAGATTGTCTTTTACCTAACGGTATGAGACTAGGTTTAACGCTCTTTCTCAAAAGCGTCAACAGTGGTACTTTTAGCCCGTTATGCAAAGTTCCAAAGCTTGGGTCAGAATTTTTCGCAGTTCGTGTTATAACCTAAATTTAGAGGCGAAACTTTATCAAATCTTCACACTCTCAGTTCATTATGTTAGGGGAGTTAATGGGTTTGATAATCGCTTTCTTCAAACGCATAATGCACAACTACAGACACATAAAGGGACTAAAAAAATGGTTGCTAAAGTTGCTCAACCTTCTAACATTGTCAGACAAGAACAAGCCGTCATGCACGCGATTATGGCGCTTGATTACTCCGCTCCTACTCAGAACATCTTGGAACGTTCTAACCTCGTAAGTTTTAACGTTGAGTGGCAGATTATCAAAACTCCAGATGGTACAGAAGCGTTTGTGGGGCGTGTTGTTTTACCGCTCGACAACATCAGTCAATTACCAGCAGCTTCTAAACCCTGGCTGCAAGCGCAAGACCTTCCACAGGGTGCCAACATTAGTGCTTACTTTGGTTCTAACTAGGTGATGAAATTACTAATTAAAATTAGTAATTTGTAAAACCCAATTAACAGGAGAAAGAACAGTGGCAGATTATCAGGTAGGTCAACAAAGCACCAAGGCACCCTTTACTACACCAACTACAAGTGGTGATTTAGTGGGCAGGGGCAACGTAGGAGATATATCTCGACAGGGTACTTACACTCAGCCACTTGCTTTGCCAGGAACACCTAGTAATCTGCCCACTACCTACAGCGCACCTGGAGAAGGTACAGTACAGAAACCTTACAACACCGTAGACGTACCAGCTACGAGAGTTCCCAACAATCAGTTAAGCGGTACACCTACACCTAGTAACTTGTCAGGCGTAAGCACAGCAGGAGCTTTGCCAGGTACAAGGGGAGCTCCTACTACTGGATTAAATAACTTACCAGGAATGAATGGTTCTAACCTGACTCCTGGAGCGTTAAATGGGTCACTCAGCGCTGGTACAAGCTTACTTACGCCCTACTTGCTAGACAGCGCACGGGCAGCAGCAGCGGCTTTAACAGACCCTCGTTACTCAGGTAATGGCAAGTCATTCGGTGAAAACTACGGAGACGCACTGAGAGACATAGACAAGCTAAGAGCAGGTGATAAAGCAAACAATGACGCTCTAAATCGTTCAAGCGGAGATGCTCTACAAAACCTTGCTAATGGAGCAGGTGATTTAGCAGGAAAGCTGGGAAGGTTGCTAGGGTTGCATCCTAATGGGGAAACTAAGGGTAAACGCACACAGGGTATACCTCCCAGCGATAAACGTTCGCCCTTTAACGGTACGCCCGGTGTGAATTACAACGTTCTTGTTACCTACGGGGATAACCGTTTTGGGGAAACCCCTGCTGCAAGTGGCACTTACACGGCACCGATTACGATTCAACGTGCCGATGGTGCACAAGGCGTTCGTGTTTACTCTTTGGTAACTGGTAGTGGCACTTTCCCATTTTTGGATATTGGGAGTGGAAACGTCACGAGTGAACCGAAAATTGCCTCGATGAATCGTGTTGATGGGCAAAAAGATCCCAAGCAAGCTCCCACTCCCACGGCAACTAGACCTAATGGTGAACCTGCTCCTACTGGTTTATCAATGCCTGATAGTTCTAACTCTCCAACGGCTCAACCGACCAATCCAACCGCCACACCTTCTAACGCTCCGTCAGTCACACCTGGCAAGAATCCTTCTGAAGGAAAACCTACACCTGAGTCTCCGTCTACACCTCAAGTACCTTTTATTCCTGTTCCCGTTCCCATTAACCCTCTGTCTCCAACTAATGGGCAGCAGCAGCAATCATCGCCTAACGTCCAAGCACCATCGTTGAACCCACTTTCACCTTCATCTACTACAACCACTACGCCCAAGACACCAACCTATCCACAAACACCTGGCAACGCAGAAACACCTACCACTCAACCACAACCTAAACCAGCTACACCTAATGCAACTCCTGGTGATGGTGATAAGTGTTGCCCTCAGACTACTGCTGATTTAGAGGAGATTAAGAAGGTGTTAGGCGTAGGAGAGTACGGTGTTTCACTTCCTTTACTGACGGGTGATAATCCTCAACTCATCAAGAACATCCCTGACCTGTTGATGTGGACGAATCGTAATATTGACGCAACGCAGGGGCTTTACCCCTTAAAGGTGAAGGTAAAACAACCGAATGGTTCAGAGAAAACCATCACGCTGAATGATGGGGCACACGCAATGCAGGAACTATTCGCCATGAGTTTAACTATCGCAGAAGATGCAGACGCAGCGGTGAACATTGGAGCAAGAATCGCTACCGAGGTGATTCATACCAAGGTAGGGGTCTTCCAAGGGAACGAACTACTAAAAGCGATTCAGAAGTTTTTCGGTTTCGATACTAGAGCAGAGCCTAGAGTCGTTAAGTTGAACTTTACGCCTAGTGCAGCAGGGGTTAACAATCAACTAGAGAACGACGAAATCGCAGCGTTCTTGAAACCTTCAACTCAGCCATATGTAGGAACAGAGTTCAACGATAAGCAGACAGCTTTACCTTTGTTGCAGCGGATTCTTCATAACTCAGAAATCGCCATGAGAGCAGTCTGGCAACCGATTAAACCAGACAAGAAAGGTAGGGACGACATTACAGGTTCACGACTAAAGGCTGCTAATCAGAAACCAACCAAGACGGAAGAGGAAATTTGGAAGAACTTACAAGAAACTCTCAAGATTCTCGGTTACGAGGGAGTTGATGTTACAGGTAAGTTGAAAGGTGATAACGATAAAAGTGGTACTTAAATATGGCACTTTCTTTAGAGTTGACTACGCTGAGAAGCAGAAAAGAGAACGCTAAGGTAGAAGCGACTAGAGCCGTAGCAAAAGCAACTGAAGGTTTATTGCCTAAGCTGAAAAAGTTTCTTGGTTGGGGTTTTTCAGCGGTTGTTAATTATTTCAATCTCTCCTTTAGCAACCTGTGGGATATGTTCGTACAAGCATACTTTGCGATTAAGACGTTCGACTTTGGCGCTACTGATAAAGCGTTAGAGGAACAGATAGAGAGGAACAACCAACAACTCGTCACTAGAGCAGCAGAAGCACTAGGAGAGACGCTAGGGTTTCAGTCGGTGAGACTGGCTAACGCTTTTCTGGGGAGGTTCTTTAGGAAGAATGGACGTGACCAAGCTGCCAAAATGAAAATACCGATTCTTACAGCAGAGATCGGTTTAGCGTTGGCTGAAGAAGGAAACGAAGAGCTACAGGCAAACGTTAAACGACTGCTACAGGGAACTATATCGGCTCAGGTAAGCAACGCTTTTATCAACACAGTACTGGCAGCTAGAAAGAACCACTGGTTTGGTTTGAACTCAATCACCACACCCCAGGCAGACGGTAGCATCGCTCAAAAAATCGAGAAGAAAATTGAACAACTTCCTAAGTTCTGGCAGCAGCCCGTAGAGGAGTTTATTGAAGGCTTCGAGGAGGGGATTATCGAGGCTGGATACATCGTAACGATGAAGATTGACGATCATGTAGCCGCTAATCGATACGCTCAAAACAGAAGGGGAGTAGAGCGTTACATTGAGATTCCGGTAGAACCTCAGTCAGATGAGAAGCTCCAGTTTGCAGGCAGTCAAGCCGAGGTAGTTGATCTAGTGAAATCGGCAACGATGACCACTATTCCCTTAGTGAAGAACAGAGACATCGGTCAGGTATTCGCTGAGCCAGTGGATGAGCAGATCAAACCTAAAGTACAGCTACGCAAGGTTGTGTTCAATTTCAGTGAATACTCAAAACCTCCTTATCGACGCAAAGGTAAATTAGGCACTCATGCCAGCATTGCTGTACCAGACGCTAAGCCTGGTTTAGGTTATGAGAAGTTGAGATCAACGCTAGACGGCTACACAAGAGGGAATTGTTATTGCACCTGTCAAATGGATAACGGTAGACAAATGGCGGTTTATGCGAGTACTGAGACTGAGGGTAAGAAGGTACTTAGAACTCTTGCCTCTCTAAGTACGGCTGACCTGATTGAAGAGACGTTTAGGTCAAGTCAGGCTGGCGATGTTTCCAAAAAAATTGGGATAAAACAGATGCACATTCAAAGCGCTAGTCTGCTTTATCCCAAGAAAAAGAACGGAAAACTAGTTGGAGCTAATGGTAAATCAGTAACGGTAAAGCTGTTTTCTGGCTCTCCCCCTGTAAGCTTTGAACCGTTTATTTAGGGGTGTTGAGGTATCTACCTAAACTTTTAGCCTAAATCTTTAGCCTAAAACTTCACCCTCACTCTTATAACTTGGTAGTTGAATCTCTTTAATCGCATGACCGTAAACCGTACTCACCATCCTTAAATCACTGTGTCCCAGTAGTTTCGCGGCATCAGCTAGCGTTCCTCCGTTCTCTATCACTGTAGATGCAGCAGTGTGACGAGTAATGTAAGGTTTGCGGTAGGGAATGTTGAGGGATTCTAAGCAGGGTTTCCAATAACGGTTAAGCAGGTTTCTATCGTCCAGTGCCTCCCCTTTTTGGTTGCAGAACACTAGCTCACTGTTCACTTGATTATTCTGTTGCCATCCAAGTGCTGAGACGATGCAGAGCGACAACTGTTTAGACAAGGGAAGCACTCTCACATCACCCGTTTTGGTTTCCTTCATCCGTCGATTAGCAGCAGCGCTAGAACCATCTTCAGAACGAGCGAGAGCACAATCAATAGTAACGATTCCCTGTTCGGTATCTACCTTGCTTTTGAGTAACCCTATTGCTTCACTCGGTCTACACCCTGTCAGAAAGAGGAATGAGTAGAAGGAACCTATCATCAACGACTTGGCGTATAGCGTTGCCAAAATGAGCGTTACTTCATCGGGTGTGAAGGGTTTAATCTTCACTCGTTCTACTGGACGGTTCTTTAGATTGCGGTAGGGGTTGTGAGGTAGGTAATTCTCATCTACTAGCCACTTACCGAACCGTCTGAGGTAGCCTACACGGTCGTTGTAGGTGCGAGGGGAAAGATGGCTCCAATAAAGGTTAAACCCTTTGTCGCTGTAGCTTCTGCTGCCACTGGCGATTAGCGCTTGTAACACTGGCTCATAATGCACCTTAAAGTTTCCATCATTCGGTTTTACCGTTCCCATCCACTTAGCAAACATCTCTACAGGAGTTCCCAGTTTGTTGACTGCTTTGCTTAATCCTTGACGGTACCGTTCTAGTGTTGGGTCAAATGTTCTTTCCAATATATCCGCTTCAATCTGCCTAACGAGTGCTTCAGCTTTTGCCTTATCACTGTGACTATCCCAATTACCTAAACCATAGAGACTACAACGTTGCCCGTTAGCGGTGAATTGAATCCCTATCCTTCCATTTCTGTTCTGAAGTCTAATCTTCTGCATTTCTACTTACCTTCTGCACATGTGGTTACACACGTAGATAGGAAGAAAAGCTGAAACCCATGTACCGTGCACAGAGCGAAGATGGTTTCACGACGATGTCAACGTGGTGCTCTAACCAACTGAGCTATGCGTCCAGGCACGGTACACGACTATAGCATAAATCATGCTTTGGATCAGCAATCCCAAATTCAAATTTCGACAAAAGTAGCTCTCACCCCGGAGGATTTCACTGCTGTATCAATTTAATTATATGAGGCTGCATAGAATAGGGCTTCCAGAATAAAGTTGTAGGAAGCAACCGACATCATCATGTTCCAACGTCAGTTGATCAAACAGTTCTTGAAATCGTTCTCGCAACGCTTACATGGATGGGAATAGCTGAGAATTTGTGCTTTCCTAATTAAGGGCACTGGTAGCAAACAAAATCTCAGGTTGAAGGGTGTGGATGAGTGGACGGATGGATGAGCCGTGGGATGTTATTTCCCAACGAGTCCCTAAGCTAGGGTAGTGCAGAAATGGAACGAACCTGATACGTACAAACGATCCCTCACCCGTTGGCTTTCGCTACAGTCGGGGACTCAACTTCTACCACGCCACGAAACATATTCATGCCACAGGTGAACGTGTACTGCCCTGGTTTTTCGGGTGTGAATTCCACTGCTGTAACGTGATTCAAACTGAGGTCACGGGCAATGTGGAAATCAGGCAGTACAACTGTTTCAAGGCAACGGCTGGGATCTTTACGAAAGAAATTGAGGCGGACAGGCTGCCCTGCACTGACGATCACTTGGCTCGGTTCATAGCCTCCATCGACGGTGATGGTTAGCTCTTGCACGCCTTGCTTGGCTTCTGCCTTGTGAGCTTGTTTTTTGCTGAAGACGAACCACCAAAGCTCTAGTGCGATCAGGGCTGCGCCACCGACCACTACGCCAATTTGTAACCCCAAGGGCTGCTCAAGGTGATGAAACTTCGCTCGCCCTGCTTCAGTCTTTTCCATTGACATCTGAGCATTGACATTGCCTTGTGAAGAGAGCAGTACGGTGCTTAAAGCGAGACTCATGATGAGGCTTAGGCTTGTAAGCCTGACAACTATCTTTTTTTTGTAAATCATTGATGAAACCTCCTGCAAAATCAAGTCGCCGCTTTGGGCTGAAAATTCCGTAGTCGCAGGGCATTGGTGACGACAGAAACCGAGCTAAAGGCCATCGCACCACCTGCGAGAATGGGACTCAGCAACCAGCCAAAGAAGGGGAACAGGATGCCCGCGGCGATTGGGATGCCTGCGACGTTATAGATAAAGGCAAAGAAGAGATTTTGGCGAATGTTTTGCATCGTCGCGCGAGATAGTTGAATAGCGGTGACAATGCTTTGAAGATCGCCAGAAATGAGGGTGATATCGCTAGCCGCGATCGCCACATCGGTCCCAGTGCCGATCGCAATGCCCACATCGGCTTGAGCGAGTGCTGGTGCATCATTAATGCCATCTCCCACCATTGCCACAATGTTGGTCGGATGTTTGGCTTTCTTTACAGGCTTGGAGCTAGCCACGCGTGCTTTGATCGCACTACGTTGCAGGGAGGCGATGACATCGGCTTTTTGGTCAGGGCGCACTTCCGCGATGACGTGGGAAATGCCAACTTCACGGGCGATCGTCTCAGCCGTGGGGCGATTGTCTCCCGTCAACATCACCACCTCTAACCCTAAGCGCTGCAAGGCACGAATGGCTTGGGCAGACGAGGGTTTGATGGCATCCGCAATGCCCATAATTCCTTGCACATCACCATCAACAGCAAGCCAAATCACCGTTTTGCCGATCGCTTCCAATCGGTCTTTCTCCTGTTGCAACACTCTGGTTTCGATGCCCAGTTCATCCAACCAGCGCTGTGTACCAAGTTGTACCCACCGATCTGAGACGGTGCCCTGAACGCCGCTCCCTGCGATCGCCTCAAAATTCTGCACAGTAGCTAATTCCACCTGCTGCGTTTTGGCATAGTTCACCACCGCTTCTGCCAGGGGATGTTCTGAGTAACGTTCCACGGAAGCCACCAGGCGGAGAAGCCTGAGTTCATTGCGGTTTGCAGTGCCCTGAGTGGTCGTAAAATCCGTGACAGTAGGCTTGCCTTGAGTAATCGTGCCCGTTTTATCCAGCACGATCGTCTGGATTTGATGCGCCAGTTCCAAACTCTCTGCACCTTTAATCAAAATGCCGTTTTCGGCTCCTTTGCCCGTGCCCACCATAACCGACGTGGGTGTGGCTAACCCCAGTGCACAGGGACAGGCAATAATTAGTACCCCAACCGTAGCGATCAACGCCAGGGTGAGATTGCCCATTGCCAAAAACCAGAGGACAAAGGTGGCGATCGCAATGGCAATGACAACGGGCACAAACCAACCCGTCACTTGATCGGCTAGTCGCTGAATCGGCGCTTTTGACCCCTGGGCATCTTGCACCAGTTTGACAATTTGCGCCAGCACCGTGTCTTTACCCACGCGGGTCGCACGGAATTTGAAGCTGCCTGTTTGATTGATGGTAGCTCCAATGACCTCATCGCCCACATGTTTCTTGCTGGGGACACTTTCGCCCGTCACCATTGATTCGTCGATCGTCGAGGCACCTTCCACAACTTCGCCATCTACGGGAATCTTTTCGCCTGGTCGCACCACCACGACATCGCCTTTCTGCACGTCTTGAATGGGTACTAACTCCTCCCGTCCCCTGCGAATAATGCGGGCTACTCTCGCCTGTAAGCCAATGAGCTTGCGGATCGCGTCTGATGTTTGACCCCGTGCGCGGTTTTCAAACAGTCGTCCCAGCAAGATCAAGGTGATGACGATCGCCGCTGTCTCGTAGTAAAACTCTGGCATCAAGCCTTGATGGACAAGAAACTGCGGGAAAACGGTAGCAAACACCGAGTAAAAATAGGCTGCGCTGGTGCCTAACGCAATGAGCGTATCCATCGTGGCGGCATGGCGCTTCAAAGCTTTCCAGGCATTGCTGTAGAAAGAGTAGCCGCACCAAAACTGGATGGGAGCCGTGAGCACAAGCTGAAACCACGGATTCGACAGCCAGCCAGGAATCAACGGCAGTTTTAATCCCGTCATGGCAGACAGTGAACCGATGACCAGAATGATGCTGACGATCGCCCCCACCCCAACTTTGCGCGTTAGCTTACGGCTATCGGCAGCACGAGCCGCTTTCTCAGCCGAATCTTCCCCAAGCGAGGCTTGCTCCTGCAATGAGGCGGCATAGCCTGCGTCACTTACCGCAGCTTGAATCGTCTCTACCGTCGTTTTCTGAGGGTCATAGGTGACAGTAGCTTGCTCAACCACAAAATTGACACTGCTGGCGCTAACCCCTGGCACTGATCGAATGGCCTCTTCGATACTGTTGGCGCAAGCGGCACAGCTCATTCCCCGCAATTTGAGCGTAACCGTTTTCATCTTCCCTGCCTCATTCAACTCACCGCATAACCAGCCGCCACGATCGCTTGCCTTACCGCGTCTTCTGGCGTTTGCGTTTCAACGACAACAAGTTTGGTCTTAGGATCGGCTTGCACCATTGCGGCGGGGTCAATTGTTTGAATGGCATGTGTGATGGTATCGCTACAGGCAGAGCAAGCCATATTAGGAACAGTTAGTTTAATTGCCATTGTGCCAGTCCTTTGGTTCGTCGTTATCCCCATCTTGAAGTCTCCACTCGACTGGATAGTCAAGCGATAAGACGAAGAATTTACAACGGTAGTCTGTCGGGATGCTACAGATAAAGCTCTGACAGAAGCGGAACTATGCCATTGTGGTTGCCATTTGACGACAGGTTTCAGCGCAACGACGACAGGACTCAGCACAACGCTGGCAGTGGTCGTGATCGTGTTTTTCACACTCTGCTGCACAACGATCGCACGCTGTTGCACAGACGCTGCACAGTTGAGCATGAAGGTCAGAGTTGCGTGCCATGAAGCGGGCGCAGAGCGCACAGGTATCGGCGCAATCGCGGCAGAGCTGAATACACTGGGCCATCATTTGCACCATATCGCTGTTCAAGCAAGCCGTGGCGCAGTTCTCACAGTCACGTAAGCAGTCAAAACAAGCTGCGATGCAGGTATCCAGTAAGGCTTGGTGCTTTTGAACTGTTGTCGTCATACTGATCTCCTTGGTTAAAGAAAAAACGCGATCGCCAAAAGGCTTCACAACTTCACCCTAAAGAAGCATTACTCTAATTGCTTCCGTCTTTCGCAAGGGATCTGACTTCCTCTTTTGCGTCTAGTAGAAAGTCGCCTATCTAACTCTATGGGGTTGACTCTCCAGCTAGCTGGAGTATGCAGAATCAGAACATCGTCTTTTGCCAATCCTTTTCTTATGGCTAACAGATTTAAGTTGCGCCACTTTGTCATCAGCAAAACAGGTTCACTGTTGCTCCTGGGAGCGATCGCCACGACTGGCCTGATCAGCGCTTGTTCTACTACTGCCGAAAAGGCGCAGGCTCCCAGCCCATCAGCGACCGATGCTGGATCGATGCAGATGGATCACGGCAGCATGAGTCCGTCTGATGGCACAATGAACCACAGCATGGGAATGGAGCTTGGCCCTGCTGATGCTAATTTTGATCTCCGGTTTATTGATGCTATGACACCACACCATGAGGGAGCCGTTGTGATGGCGAAGGAAGCGCAACAAAAATCGAAGCGTCCCGAAATTCAAAAGTTAGCGGCTGGCATCATCAAGGCGCAAAAGAACGAAATTGCTGAGATGAAGCAGTGGCGGCAGTCCTGGTATCCCAAAGCACCTACAGCCCCAATGGCCTGGCATGCCGACATGAAGCACATGATGGCAATGTCAGAGGGCCAGATGAAAGGCATGATGATGAACATGGATTTGGGGACTGCTGATGGTCAATTTGATTTACGCTTTCTGAATGCCATGATTCCTCACCACGAGGGGGCGATCGTGATGGCAAAGGATGTTTTGAGTAAGTCTAAGCGTCCGGAAGTGAAGCAACTCGCTCAAGCCATCATCAACTCTCAGCAAGCCGAAATTAATCGAATGAAGCGGTGGAAACAAGCCTGGTACAAGTAGAACGAATCAACCAACTAGACCTCGGAGGTTTTGAACACCTCCGACATCTGGGAACTGACCCGATCGACCAATTGCGCTTGCTCTTCGGACGTGTTAACCGGAAAGCGCTCCCAATCGGAAGACAATCTCAAGTCGGCGAACAGCCCGGTAGGATCGTCGTGAAAGTGCAAAAACGCCTGTCCTTTACGGTAAAAAATGCCGCGTTTCTTTTCCTTTAGCCCTTCGATAGCACGAAGGGCCGTGAGTAAAGTGGTGAGTTTATCCAGGGCGCGATCGTTGGCATGTTTCATGGTTGTCGATCACTGTGAAACATTGAGCGGAGGTTTCATAGTGCACTGCTTTCTGTGATCCAGGTTTCTAACGGCTGGCTAAAGTGTTGCAAAGACAGTACATAAATCTGAGCGTCGTGAGCCGCCAAATCTCTTTCTGGTTGCGTATTGTAGCCCCACTCTGCTAAAAATAGCTTTACATCGGCAAGATCGGCTTGCTGTTTGACGGCTTGCAGGGTTTGTAACCGATCTTCCACAAACCAGAAAGTGGCATTGGAAGCCTGCTCTGATCGTAGCGATCGCAACGTCTCTGGTTTGGGTCGTTTGACTTCTTTGCCCAGAATTTTCAGCTTCGTGAAATCAACGTGGTGCTGCTGCAAGAGCTGTTGAATGAACCGTCCCTCTTTGGTGCTGATGATGATGATTTCGGTGTCACTAGTGAGCCAGGTCTTGAGTTGCGGAATGATACCAGGATAAAACTCTTGCTCTGCCAGCCAGCTTTCCACATCGCGTTTAATCCAGCGATCGCGCACGCCATCGACTTCAGCCGCAAGTTGAGCGGCTTCCATCCCATCTTTGACGGCCTGCTGTTTGGCGATAGTAGTCCAGTGCAGCAGAATCTCAGCCTCTGATGTGCCCAACAAGAGCGATCGCACCAGGAGCGGCATTTCCCATCCGGTTTCAATCACAGGTCGGGTACGGTAGAACTGTTCAGCCAGACCGTCTGGTGGAGATGTCTCGTCCGGTTGCCAGAGATTGCAGTAGGCACGCCAGGACGTTTGAAAGTACTCCTTCATGCCATTGCAAAGGACACCATCAAAGTCAAGGGCAAGCACAGTTGGGGCAAGAACAGACATAGCGACTGGCGTTCAACAACATCGCTTTAACCCTACCGCAACTGGCTGTGTTACAGTGCAGCGCCAGGTACAGTCGTGGGTGATGGTGGTAACTGCACGGCGCGCCATTCAAGGCCAGCCTCGACTTGTTTGTGCTTTGGTGTGTTGGGTGTCGGTTTAAAGCTCACCATTAAAGCGGTGATCAGCAGTGCCAACGAAAACAGCAGCAGCAGAGATGGCAGAGCACTTTCAGCCGAACGAATCTGCTTGAGCTTGGACATCAGAAACGCATTTTGTCGTCGCAGGCTAATCAGCCGTTTCACGACAGGTTCTGGTTGAGACGCCTCTGATGGATGGTGATCGTGCAGGTCTAAATCCGCAACGCTTTCTTCTTGCTGCTGACGAATGAAACTTACGAGATAATCGTGAACTAGCTGGTAGCGATCGGCAGGATTTTCGGGCACCAGAAAGAGTAACCCAGAGCCGACCAACACTTCCAGCACTAGATCGAGCTTATTGATTTCAGCCGTCAAACCTAAATCGACCAAATCGGTTTCTAAATCTTCGCGGCTTTTGAGCGGGCGTGTGCCATTTTCGTTTGTGAGCAGAAACAGAACAATCCGTGCAGCATCTTCATTTTCAGGGCCACAATCTTCAATGATGTTTTCGAGCGATCGTGCCACCAGTTTTTCCTTGGGGCCTTTCTGGCGATATTCCGCCAGCGTCGTAATCCCTTCCGCTTGCAGTTCGGCACCCACTGCCTGTAGCTCGATCGCTCGCACTTCGCCAGAATCGTCTGCCAGATCGGTGACTAAGGCATCCACCAACTCGTCATCCAGGTAGAACTGGGCGCGATCGGTCAGGCTTTTGATGATCGATCGCGCATCGGCAGGCGAAAAGTCTCCCAACGGATAGCGGACATCTTTCCCAAGAATGTCATTGATGCTGTCTAAATTCACACTATCACGGCTGGCAAGGCGCTGAAACTCCAGCAGGTAGTGGAGGTAGTCTTCCCTCAGCGTCAGCACGACTTTGACAAAATCCAGGTTCAGGCAATCGCGCAGAAACTCATAGAACAGGCGGCGCTGTGGTAGGGTTTCATGGACAAAGAAGAACTCCTCAAACTGGTCAAAAATCAGCACCGGGATGAAGTTAAGACTGGTGGCTTGGCGGAGGAGAGAGAGGAGAGAAGAGAGAGGGGGAGCAGAGGGAGCAGGGGAAGCAGAGGACACGTTAAATTTTCCTGGCTCCTGGCTCCTGGCTCCTGAGTGCTGACCGCTGACCGCTGACGGCTGACCGCTTCCTTCCATTTCCTGACGGCTGACGGCTGACGGCTGACCGCTTTCTTCTGCCTCCTGCCTTCTGCCTTCTGCCCTTTGCCCTCCGATCGCCAGCACCAATCTCGCTTCCAGGGCCGTTTGCCAATCGGTGTAAAGGTCAATCAAAAGGGGCAGTGCAATGCGATCGCCAATCACACGCTCTTTTAACGCAGGCACCAGACCCGCATTGACGATCGAGCTTTTGCCTACTCCCGATGGCCCATGAATGACGGTGAGCTTAAGATCATTCCGCCCCATGCGAACGACCAAACGGTTAACATCTTGCTGGCGACCAGATGCTCTAATCTCTTGTGCCAGTGGCGCTTCTTGAGGAATTTGACCCGGAAATTGGCTGAATAAAGACTGCTGTGGCTCCAGACGCAGTGCTCCAATAAAGGCGCGAAACCCATACTGATGCTCCAGCGATCGCCGCGTTTGTTTGGTATGAAAGGCTTCTAGGTAGTGCCCTTGCTGAAAGTACAGGTCTCGTAGATGCCGCAGAATAACGATGTAAAGCTGTGGATCATCGGGTGGATAGGTCTGATTTTGAGCTGTTTCCAGATGACCGATCGCGACTTCGATCTGCCCCAACTTTGCTTCCGCTCTAGCCATCAGCAGCAAGTACCAGCCTTGATGGTACCGTTGCGCGACTTCCAGGCTGTCCTCAATATGGGGATTGGGGGATTGGTGATCGATCGCCGCTGTGGTAGCGGTCAAAATATCGAGTGCTGTTTCCACCTGCTGTTTGGCCTCTTTCCAGGACGATCGTGCCAGGGCGACCTCCGCCAGAAAGCCATGATCTCGTGCCTGTCGGACAGGGTCAGCATAGAGCTTGTGCAGCACCAAGGCGCGTTTTGCCACTGCCTCCAACTCATCCCATTGCTGAAGCTTTTGCAGCACCTCGGCTTGCGGGATGATGAATCGAGCCACCAGATCCTGACGATTAGTTTGCTCAAATACCTCTAGACCACGCTGAAAGTAGTTCAGTGCTTGCTGGCAGGCATCGGTATAAAGAGTACGTTGTTGCATTGCCCGCGATCGCCACCACAGCCCAAGGTAAATCAGCACACACGCCGCTCGTTCGCTGGCAGACGGCAGCAGGACAAAGGATTCGGATAGCTTTTGCGATCGTTGGCGGTTACTTTCTTCTTGCCAAAACGCCAGACTACACTCGTAGCAGATACGGGCCGTTGCCAATTCACCTTGCGCATGGGCATCCTGTCCAAGTAGAAAATCAAGACTTGCTTGAAGCGCTGGATCAATGGCCTGACCGCTGCTAAGGACTCGTTCAAGGGCAAATTCTAATTCTGTTCTGCGCAACGAATTTGTGCCCCACGTTTGGAAATGTTTCTGTTGCAGCAATGTCCAATTGGGCAAAAATTGTTCATCGCCTGCATCAAGAATGGAGGCAAAGAGTCTATCGGTATGCTGCCGTAGCCCTTCTAGCACCGCATCTGATGCCACGTCGAAGGAAATGACCGTATTCCCTCCCCAACTTTTCAAGTCGGGTGCCAGTCGGTCGAGCTTTGCCAGGACGCGATCGTTCATCCACAGCACAAGTGGAAACGGGAATTTTTTACTCAGCTCCTCGCGCACAAGATTGGTGGCTAACAGCACCTGGTCGATCGCTGTGACCGACTCCAGCCCGTAGATCATCAACGCGTTAGGAGGCTGACAGCGGGAAGAGTTTTGAGTTTCGAGTTTTGAGTTTTGAGTTGGAGGATTTTGGGGAGGAGTTTTGAGCTGTTGATGGTTGACCGTTTGTAAGGGTGATTGCTCTGCTCCCGCTTCCCCTGTTGCCCCCTCTCCCTTTACCTCCATCTCCTCCTCACACTCGTGCTCATCCTCCTTCATCTCCGTCCGAATTCTGGTGTAGAGGGTTTTAGCCGTTTCAGGCAGTGTGTATTCATGAATGGGCAACGGACAACGTTCTTTCAACTGTTGCGTCATGCGATCGCGCAGTTTAGTGTAGTTGCAGCGCACCAAAATCAGCGCAAACTGCTGCTGCGACAGGGTAATTGCACGAACGAGTGTATCCAGCGATCGCTCATTTTCCGCTCGTACTGCTTGTCGGGATTGGTCGGTCGTACTCATATCGGTACAGCCCTTAAGTATTTATATCGTTCTCTCCCTTGTTCCTTGGGGTTAGTACCACAACACAAAGCATGAGCAAGAGCGCAATACCAGTGAAAACACGGGTTTTTAAAGCTCATTTTGAAGACTTTACTCAAGTAAAGAAAAATCAAGGTTTATTAATTTCTTGAAGGCAAACATAGAGCTATACCAACTATTGTAAAAGCTATGCCGGACTACGCAGGGAACAATCTAACTTCTGCAAAAGAGATTAGCTCAGCCACAGGTTTGCAAGCGTTCAGCGATCGAGTAGATGCCTTTGATACGGATGACTACTACCGCATTAGCCTCAGCGGACGCAGCAGCCTCAACATAGCAATCAATGGCCTAAGTGCAGACGCAAATGTACAGTTGCTCGATCGTAACGGCAACACCTTACAAACGTCTGCCAATAGCGCTGGTATTTCAGAAGCAGTTAGCCAGGTTCTTGATGCCAACGTTTACTATATTCGGGTTTACCAAAGTAGCAGCGGTGCTGACACAGACTACACCCTCAACCTCAAACTGCAAAATAACCCCAAAATTGATGTTCTTTGGCGTGATTACAGCAGTGGCGCAAATGCAGTCTGGTTCATGGGTGGCACGAACAATTCCAGCATTACCACCTCTACATCTCTCACCTCAGTAGCCACAAATTGGCAGGTTGAAGGCATTGCAGACTTCAATGGGGATAATCGTCCTGACTTGGTCTGGCGAGACTACAGCAGTGGCGCGAATGCTGTGTGGTTTATGGGTGGCACCAACAATGCGACGCTCATCGGCTCTACATCTCTCACCTCAGTAGCCACAAATTGGCAGATTGAAGGCATTGCTGACTTCAATGGGGATAATCGTCCTGACTTGGTCTGGCGAGACTACAGCAGTGGCGCGAATGCTGTGTGGTTTATGGGTGGCACCAACAATGCGACGCTCATCGGCTCTACATCTCTCACCTCAGTAG